>WNGJ01000234.1_pt1 | contig 87597 bp, 82 predicted proteins | sample 5400611 | NCBI WGS metagenome assembly WNGJ01 (sample SAMN13153375, study PRJNA577476) | soil metagenome | isolation source: 40 cm soil or saprolite under Garry oak tree replicate 1 | place: USA:California | collected 2016-06-15 | reverse complement strand
AGGGCGCCTTCACTGGTGCCATCGCGCAGAAGATTGGGCGCTTCGAAATGGCCGATAAAGGCACCCTGTTTTTGGACGAAGTAGGCGACATCCCCTCGGCGCTGCAGTCGAAGTTGCTGCGTGTGTTGCAAGAGCAGGAATTCGAGCGTTTAGGGAGCGGTCGCACGCACAAAGTGGATGTCCGGCTGGTAGCCGCGACCAATCGGGATCTGGTCAAGATGGTCGCGCGCGGTCAATTTCGGAGTGACCTGTACTATCGCCTGAACGTCTTCCCTATCTTGCTGCCCTCGCTCCGAGAGAGGCGGGAGGACATTCCCGCGCTTGTCACGCATTTCGTGAAGATGTTTAGCCGCCGCATGGGAAAACAGGTCGACTCAATTCCTCCGGAAATCATGGCCGCCTTCCAGTGGTATTCCTGGCCTGGCAACATCCGCGAGTTGCAGAATTTGGTGGAACGAGCGGTTGTCCTTTCGCGGGACGGCGTGCTCCCAAACCCACTTCACAAAAAGCAAACAGTGCCCATGATCCCCAGTCTGCATCGCTCCCGAACTTTCCAGTCATCGATGACTTTGGAAGACTCCGATCACGCCCTGATTGTGGGAACACTTGAGCAGGTCGGCTGGATCGTTGGTGGACCACGCGGCGCTGCGGCGAAACTGGGACTGAAACGAACCACACTGCTTGCCAAGATGAGAAGGTTGGGGATTTCCCGACCTATCGCAGCTCGATAAGGAGAACTTCGGAATCTCAAAGCTAATCACGTTTGGGGATACCCGGCCAACGCTGTCCACCAATGTGTTAGCCTTCCGGACCAACATGGTTCTAGCCCCGAAAGGAGGTTTCTCGAGGAAGAACGCTACGCAACACAAACCGAGCTTCGTCTTCTGCCACGGGATTTGGGCGGACGGCTCATGCTTCAGCAGGTAATCCCAGCAATGCAGGCGGAAGCGTACGAAGTGGTTGCCGCGCAGTACGGCCTCGACACACCGGAAGGTGATGTCGCCACAGTAAAACGCACGCTGGGTCGAGTCAGCAGCCCGGCCATCCTCGTCGGGCACTCTTACGGTAGCAGCGTCGTTACCGCCGCGGGAACCGACAAACGGGTTGTGGGTCTGGTCTACAGCGCTGCGCTTGCTCCCGATGCCGGCGAAACGTCGCAGAGCCAGCTCGATCAATTCCCAATTTCTGAGATTCTCTCGCACATCGAAATCGCGGACGGCCGCGTCTGGATGTGTCCGGACGGTGTGTCGCGATTCGCGGGAGACCTCTCCGAACACGAGCAGAAGGTCCTCTGGGCGACTCACTACGCGCCAGCGGCTGACCTGTTCGCAAGAAATTGGAGCGTCGCCTGGAGATCGAAGCCTAGCTACATCGTGGCTATGCAGGATCGTACAGTCCAACCCGAGCTGCAACGCTTCGTGGCGAAGCGTATGAGAGCGACCGTCACGGAGGTTGCGAGCAGCGGTTCCATGCCTTCCAATCCCAACGTGGTAATCGAGGTTATCCGTACGCCGCAAAGTCAGTTCAAGCGGGGTCCACAGCAGCGTTTTTGCGAGAAAACGCGGTACGTTTTGCGGTACGTTAATGTCGCGCCTTCTATGGATTATCAATGACTTCGGTGGCCGCCCGCCTCTTGCATGTCGTTGAATATCCGTATCGTCGCGCTTCTTTCACGGCGGTAACACGGATTCAAATCCCGTCGGCGACGCCAAGTCGTTTACCACGCTTAGCGTTAGGTTGCGGCATTGCCGCGAGGCGGTAACGATGGAATAACGCAAGTTGCCGGCAACAGCAGTAGTGGGTCACTCTACTTCCACATCGTACATCCTGCTAGTATCCGTAACCCTCTTCCGAGTGGATAGAGACTGGACACCTTGTTCGAGCAGCCAGCGAGAGATTGCTTGAGGGTCAAAGCGAACCATCGTGCCGATACGAAACGATGGAATCTTCCCCCGTTTTGCCCGGCGCAGGATCGTGACTTTCGCCACACCGAGCAACTTTGCCAACTTGCCTGCATCCAGTGCCCCGTGCATACTTCTGACGCGAGATGCCAGAGATTTGAGCCGGTACGGCGTATTGATCATTCTTTCCTCCGGTGTCCAATCACCCAAACGTTCCATCTACTTTGTCTCTGACCGCCTGACTTCGAGACGGTTTCAAATATCGCATCGTGCTCTCAATATCAGAATGGCCCAACCACATTTGAACCGTTCGCAGGTCTACACCATTCCAGAGATGCCACGTCGCAAATGTTGCCCTAAACTTGTGCAGCCAGAAGTCACTCTTCTGAAGATTCGCACGTTCGGCGCCAGCTTTCAGGTCGTCTAGAAAGTTGAGCTTCGGGCTACACCCCGCTGTTGGAAAGACCAAACCACAGGTCTTGTCAGACTTTGCTTTCCACGCCTTCAGGCTCTGCACTAGCTTGGCAGGAACGGGAATCTCACGTTCACGGTAATTCTTTGGGCTGAAGCCGTACTCTGGCTTGTAACGCACAGTGATCGTGCTTCGCGACAGACTCACATCTGCCCATGAACAGTGCATCACCTCCTGTTCCCGCATTCCCGTCATCAGGAAAAACTCATACCACAACCGCTCTTCCTCATCGCATACGGCGAACAGACTCTCCAATTCCTCCCGCTCGTATACTTCGGGTTCTTCCTCAACGAATCGCGGCCAGTCATTCTTGCCCATCAGTCCGCGAATGCCCTGTGCCTTCAGGAACGTCATCACGTTCTCGAATTTGTTGTAGACGCTTCGCGGCGACTGTTTCTTCACGTCCCGCAGAAACGCCGAGAACTTGAGAACGTCCTTCCGTTCGATCTCATGGAGATTGAGTTTCGGGCAGCATTCTTGGAAGTATTTCAGAGCAGTCGAGTACGCAGAATACGTCTTCGGCTTTTTCATCAACTTGGTCTCGTCCAGGAATTCGGTGACGGCGACAGCGACCGACCTGTGCCCGTTCGCGTTTCCGTTCTGGGTGACGGCAACGCCGTGGTTAACAGCATTTAATTCAGCTTCCTTCTGCAATCGACGAGCATTTGCGTCGGCAGCATCCTTGCCGACCGACAATCGTACCCGCTTCGCCCCTTCCCACCACTCCAGGTAATATGCCCCTTCTGGGTGCCGTTCTTCCTGACCATTGATGATCACCAGATCGGCCCGCAACCGTCCGTTCGCAGCCAAAACAACCGGGCAGTAGCGCAAGCCTCTAGAGGTTTGAACTCGTTTGGTGAGATTGACGGTCCGGTTCATGTGACTCCTAGAAACAGAATCATTCTAGGTATCACACCGCGTAACTGCTAGATTACGAAAGATCTGGCGGAGAGGGAGGGATTCGAACCCCCGATACCCTTTCAGGTATGCCGGTTTTCAAGACCGGTGCCATCAACCACTCGGCCACCTCTCCGGTTACTACGGTCTTTTGCTACTCCGCGGAATCGAAAGGGCGGGAACTGCTCAACCACTCACCCGTCGCTACGCGGCAACACACTGCCTGCTTTCAGTTTACAACAGGGGTCGCAACCGGGAGCGTGAACGAAAATGTCGAGCCGTGATTGAGTTCACTTTGAGCCCAGATGGAGCCGCCATGGGCCATCACGATATGTTTGGCGATGGCCAATCCCAATCCGGTGCCGCCGGACTCGCGTGAACGGGCTTTATCGACGCGGTAGAAACGCTCGAACAGCCGGGGCAGGTGCTCCGAAGGAATGCCCGGACCGAAGTCTTGGACGTAGAACTCAACCGCATTCCCTGAGGAGCGTGCACCGACTACGACGCGTCCACCCTTGGCGCCGTACTTCAACGCGTTATCGATCAAATTGGAAAGCACTTGATGAATGGCTTCGCGATCAGCATTCACCATGGGAGCGGTGCTATCTCCCGTCGTGAGCTCGACGCCCTGAGCACGGGCGAGTTCGCGAAAACTTTCGAGGGCGTCGTGAAGGAGTTCCGCCGGCGCTACGGGCTGAGAATCAAAACGCTGCTCTCCCGATTCAACCCGCGCCAAGGTGAGAAGATCTTCGGTAAGAAGTGACATTCGAGCGGCATTTTTGCGAATGATCTCGAGAAACTCCGGCAAGTGATTTTTTTCGCAGCCGTTATCGAGCAGGGTTTCGGCATAGCCCTGTATGGAAGTGAGCGGAGTTCGAAGCTCATGCGAGACATTGGCGATGAAGTCGCGGCGTGTCTTCTCGATGCGTTCCGTCTCGGTTAGATCGCGCAGGACGGCTACCGCGCTTCCGCCGGGCATGGGGGCTGCGGTGACATCAAAGCTGCGGCCGGGAAGAATAGAAGCTGCGCGAGCCGAACTGACCTTCCGGTCCTCGGTGGCGCTGCGTACAGCACGAAGAAAATCGGGATCGCGGACAGTCTCGACCACCGGCGCGTTCAGGCGCGTGCGTTGGGGAAGTAAACGGTCCATGCTGCGATTGGCCCATTGCACGCGACCATCAGACGCGACGGCGATGACCGCGTCCTGCATGCTGTTCAACAGGGTTTCGAGTTGACGCTGGCTGGTTTGCAGGGCGGCAAAGTTTTCCTCGAGCTGGCGTGCAGTCTTGTCGAGAGCTGCAGCAACCTGGCCAATCTCGTCCCGCGAAGGTTCCGAGATGCGGGCCGTCAAGTCACCTGCGGCAACCTTGTCGGCAAATTCCACAATACGGCGAAGGCGGCGGGCAATATATTGCGCCGCGGTGGCTGCAATCAGCAGGGCCAGAACAAAAGCCATAGCGGAAGCAATCAAAAGCGTGTGAGGGGCACGTTTGGTAGCAGCCTCCACATCGGAAAGAGGATAGGCGAAGCGGACTGCGCCTCCGGAAACGGGAGCTGCCACATAAAGAAACGGGACTCCCAGAGTGCGGCTGCGGCGTTCATCCGAGCCAACATTTCCGTGAAGGGCCGCTGCGAACTCTTTGCGGCGGGCATGGTTTTCCATGGAGGATGGATAGGCTTCGGAATCCGCGAGCACTTTACCGGTTGGATCGATGATGGTGGCGCGAGCCCCTGCGGCTAAGGCTTCCTGGGCTGCGATTTCTGTTAGTGAATGGCTGCGATCGGTGTCTACGCGGTGTGCGAAGAGGGCAGTTTTCTGGGTAAGGTTGCGCTCGATCTCCTGGCGCAAAGATTTTTCCCAGGCGCTGCGAACGGAGAAATCGACCGTGACCACGGCTGCGGCAATCACGAGAACAAAGACCGCCAGCAGCTTGAGAAAAATTCGGCTGCTCACTTGGGAACCTCGAACCGATAGCCGGCGCCCCGCACAGTCTTAAGGTAGCGCGGATTCTCCGGATCAGGTTCGATTTTTTCGCGGATACGCCGAACATACACATCCACCGAGCGCGGGGTGACATAGGAGGTATCCCGCCAAACCGAATCCAACAACTGGTCACGGGTAAAGACACGGCCGACGTGGCGGGCAAAATAATCGAGCAAGCGGAATTCGGTGGCTGTCGTCGTGACGAGCTTTCCGGCGACACTGAGCGTCATCGCCCCGGGATCGATTTCGATTTCCCCCACCCGGACTGGAGCAGCTGAAAGCGGCTGCTCGAAGCGACGGAGTACGGCTTTGACTCGGGCTACGAGCTCACGCGGGCTGAAAGGTTTGGCAATGTAATCGTCGGCCCCGAGCTCAAGGCCGAGTATACGATCTGCCTCGCCACTTTTCGCAGTCAAGAAGATAACTGGGATGGTAGATAGTGACGGAGACTGTCGGATGTAGCGGCAGAGTTCCAATCCGTCCCGGCCCGGCACCATGATATCGAGGATAAACATTCCAGGACGCTGACGTTCGGCGTCACTGATCACGGTGCCGCCCGAGTTGTAGGCGCGCACTGAAAAACCTGCCGCTTCCAGATGGTGCTGCACCAGGCGGCAGATATCGAGATCGTCCTCCACGACAACGATGGTTGGCTTCAAGAGTTGTAGGCCGGCCTCAGAAGAATCTTACTTCTTGGCTGGAGCTGTCGTTTCTGGAATTGCATTGTGGCGCACGTCAGCGCCGCGAACCCAGAAGATGACGTCTTCGGCGATATTGGTGGTATGGTCGGCAACGCGTTCCAGATTTCGAGTCACTAGCAGAGCGTCCAGCGCCTGGCGTGTGGCTTGGGGGCGTTCATTCATGGTCTTTACCAGCATAATGAAAGCCTCGTCCCGCATGCGGTCGACGACGTTATCCATCTCCAGTACGGCCATGGCCAGCTCGGCTTTGCCCTCGATAAATGATTCGAGGGAGCGGCGGACCATGGCTCCAACCGCGGTCGCCATGCGAGGAATATCGACTGGGAGGTCCTCGGCGGGCAACTCCACCATGTCCATGACGCGCTCGGTAATGTTGACAGCCTGGTCGCCTACTCGCTCCAAATCGGAATTAATTTTAATTACGGCCATGATGAAGCGAAGATCTACTGCCATGGGTTGCTGCATGGCGAGAAGATCGAAAGCGAGCTCGTCAATCTCACGCTCGGCGGCGTTGATCTGGCTCTCACCTTCCAATACCGTATGACAGATTGTCAGGTCACGCTCGGTATAGGCACGGCAGGCGCGGTCTACCGCCTGCTCAGCGAGTCCACCCATGAGCAGCAACCGCTGGCGAAGTTCATCGAGGGCCTGCTGAAACCGGGTACGCATTATCCAAACCTGCCTGTGATGTAGTCTTCCGTCCGCTTCTCGGACGGTGTGGTGAAAATCTTTTCGGTCTTATCAAATTCAATCAGCCGGCCTAAGAGGAAGAACCCTGTGTATTCCGCCACCCGCGCGGCCTGTTGCATATTATGCGTGACAATCACGATGGTGTAATGCTCTTTGAGTTGGAAAATGAGGTCTTCAATTTTGCCACTGGAAATAGGGTCGAGCGCGGAACAGGGTTCGTCCATCAGAAGAACTTGAGGCTCAACCGCCAGAGCACGTGCGATACAGAGGCGCTGCTGCTGTCCACCGGAGAGGCTGGCGCCGGACTTCTTCCGCAAGTCGCCCTTGATTTCGTCCCACAGGACCGCCATCTTCAATGAGTTCTCGACGATTTTATCCAATTTGCGGCGATCGCTAAAGCCATTCAGCCTGAGCCCAGCGGCAACGTTGTCGTAAATCGACATGGTGGGGAATGGATTCGCCTTCTGAAACACCATGCCGACGTGACGTCGAACGTACACTGCGGGCGTACCGTTATAAACTTCCAGTTCTCCGATCCGGACACGTCCCGTAACGCGAGCATCGCGCACGGTCTCATGCATGCGATTCAGGCAGCGAACGAAGGTGGATTTACCACAGCCGGAAGGTCCGATGATCGCCGTTGCATGCTTGGCGGCCACATTCATGCTGATATCTTGAAGCGCCTGAGTCTTGCCGAACCAAGCGTTCAGATTATCGACTTGAATGCCGATCTCGGTGCCTGGTTCGGGAGTCAATTGGCCCCCTTCAACATACCGCGGCTGGCCGCGATGCGAACGGCGCTCACTGAAACCACGATAAGCACAATCAGGACAAGCGCTCCCGCCCAGGCTTGGCGGTGCCATTCATCGAAGGGCGAAATGGCGTAAGTGAATATCTGGAGCGGCAGTGCAGCGGTGGGCTGATCGATCCTGTAATTCCAATACTGATTGCCAAAGGCGGTAAACAACAGAGGTGCAGTTTCGCCAGCCACGCGGGCAAAGGCCAGCATCACTCCGGTGATGACTCCGGAAGTTGCGGTGCGCAATGTAATGGACAGTGTGGTCCGCCAACGAGAAATGCCCAAACCGTAGGAGGCTTCGCGCAGCGAGTTCGGAACCAGCAGCAGCATCTCTTCCGTGGTCCGGCTGATGGTTGGAATCATCATGAGAGAGAGCGCGACCCCGCCAGCCAGCGCGGAGAAGTGTCCCTGCGTGAGGACAACGATTCCGTACGCCACAATGCCAATCACGATGGAAGGCACTCCATTCAAAACATCAGCGGTGAAGCGGATCGCATCTCCAAACCGATTGCGTCCATATTCAGCCAAATAGATGCCGGCGCCGATACCGAACGGAACGCCGATAAGACTTGCTAGTAAAAGAATAAAGGCGGAACCGGCAATTGCATTCGCCATTCCGCCTCCGGCTTCACCTACAGGCTTCGGAGTTTGGGTGAGAAATGCCCAATTCACGGAACCAACGCCGCGATAAACCAGGTAGCCAAAGATCGCGACCAGGGGAGTAAGGACGAGGATCACCGCACCGACTGCTGCGAATGTAACGGCAGCGTTGACCAAACGCCGGCGCAAATTGATCTGCGGTACCGCCTTGCTGGAAGCGTTAATAGGGTCTTCAGGCATGGGTCCTCGCAGGAGCGCCACGCGTTACGGACCAAACTAAAAGTTGAGCCAGGATATTGACTACCATTGTAACCAGAAATAATGCCAGTCCGACTTCGATCAAAGCGCTGAGATACAGGTCTCCCGTGGCCTCACTGAATTCATTGGCGATCACGCTCGCCATGGTGTAACCGGGAGCAAACAGAGAGCGAGCGATTTCGGGACGATTGCCGATCACCATGGTGACAGCCATGGTTTCTCCGAGGGCGCGTCCTAAACCTAGAATCACTCCACCCATGATGCCGGCGCGAGCATTGCGCAGCACTCCCATGCGAATCATTTCCCAACGGGTGGCGCCCAGGGCCAGCACTCCTTCCCTTTGCTGTTGCGAGACCGCGGTCATTACCTCGCGCGTGATGGAGGAGATGATCGGGATAATCATGATGGCCAAAATAATTCCCGCCGCGAGCATGCCAATGCCATACGGAGGCCCTTCAAAAAGACCGGTCCATCCCAAATAGCGCGCCAACCAAGGTTGAACATATTGGCGAAGCAAAGGAACTAGAACAAAGATTGCCCACAATCCATAAATTACGCTGGGAATCGCGGCGAGAAGCTCGGTGGTGAAGGCGAGTGGTCCACGCAGCCAGCGCGGCGACATCTCCGTGGTAAAAACCGCCACGCCGATGGCTAAGGGAACGGCCAGTACAAGCGCCAAAAGGGAAGAAACAACGGTGCCGTAGATAAAGGGCAGAGCACCGAACTGGTCGTTCACCGGATCCCAGTTTTGGCCGAGGAAAAACTTGAAGCCAAAGGCATGCCACGAGAGCTGGGACTTAGAAACCAGTTCGTACAAAACTAGCCCGACCACAGCAAGGATGGCCAAAGCGCAAAACAAGACTAGGGCATAGAAAACAGTATCCGCTAACTGGCCTCCAGCATCTTTCAGGCGAATGGCGGAAGCCCAGCTGGTCTGACCGGCAAGTTGCGGTCCGGCAACAGGTTTAGGACCAGTCATGCCCGGCGCTCTAAGGGCTCCGTTTGCCATCTTCAGCAGGCTATCAAAGCGATGTTACAGGAGTGTTAAAAGCAGAGGTCTCCCCAGTCGTCTCGGCGGGAGCGGATCCAACCTTAATGTTAAGGCGGGAAGTCGGTTAATCGGCCGACTACCCGCCTCGGGTTTGGTCTAGAAACTGTAAACCAAGTCGAACTGCATACGCCTGAGATTCAGCTCTGCCGTTCCCGGAGCTGTTCCTGAAGCCACAACAGCGTGCTGCAGATTGATATTAAGCGTCCGTCCAACCCACAGAGTATAGGCCGCAGTGACATTGTTACGCAGCTTCCAGGAACCGAAGATCCGATGCTGCAGGATATTCGTGGGAGCTCGCTGATCACTTTCAACAAACGACGCGAGCGCAGAGTCCTGTTCCTGCCTCGCCCAAGCATATCCGATCTGGATGTCGTTCTTGTTCTTGGCCTGCCCTAAACTAATTTCTGCCAGGTAAGCGTGCGACTGCTTGCCCAGGTTGATCAGTTCAAGTCCGTTGGGATCAAGCGGGTGGTCTTTTGCACTCAAGTTGTTTTCATATTCGAGCAACAGGTTCAGAGGCAAGCGGGCCAGGCCGGTCTTGATCTGGTTGTTCAAAATGAAATCTGCATAGAAGAACTGTGACCAGAAATGTGCTTTGCCAGTGGCATCCGTCAGGGTGGCATTGGTCATCCCATTGGGGCCGAAAGCACAAGGCGGCACAACGGGCAATCCCGCACCAGTTGCGCAACCCGGACCTTCGCCCGGAACAGGCAGGCCGCCGGTGGTAGTCGTGGCCTGAGTCGCGAACGCACTGGCTTGGAGAATGGTGTCGGGATTGTTCCACTTCATTACGCTAAACGAAGGTGTGGTGGTGAGCGGACCCATTTGCAAACGGGCGGAAACCTGTCCGCCTATGTTGTAGGAGTCGCCGCCCTTGGAGATCTCGTTGACTAGGAGCTGCATTGCAGTGAAGCTAACGTTTTTTACGATCGGGGTAGTGAAATCCCAAGATAACTTTTCACTGAAGCCTTCAGGATTGAGGTCGTTGTCGAAGGTTTGAGGAGTACGAAGCCAAGTGTAGGCGAACTTGCCTCCGGTTAACGAAAGCCACTTGTGGGCTAGTGGATTGTAGGTGACGTATCCCCTATCGATCCCGATGGTGTGGCGGTCAAAAAAATTGGTCAAGGTGGTGTTGGTGGTCGTAGGATCGCCCAACGAACCGCTTGCCAGATAGAGGCCGCCGACGAAATCCTCGCTCAACTTGCCTTCAACGCCGAAACGCGCGCGAATGCGGCCGCGGTTGCGATCAAAAAAGCCAGGCGCACTCTGGAAGAAGTTCTCTCCGCGGATTCGCACGTCGCCGTTGAAGCGGAAGCGACCCAGCAGACCTTCGAGAGCCGACACGCGCTTCTGCTCGTCCTGGGTTCCGACAGCGGTATTGGTCAGCGTGGTCTTAACGTCGGCCATGTCGCTGGACAATTTGGCTACGCTATCCTTTTCCTCAGTCGACGCGGTTTGTACTGAAGCCGCCCTTTGCTGAGCCTCGGTGGCGGCGGTCTGTGCCTGCTGGAGTTGCTGCTGAGTTTGTTGCCAGGACTGATCGCGTAGCTGCAATTGTTGTTTCAGCTGCTCGATCTGCTGCTGCTGGGCTGCCAGAGCGTCGCGCAGTGATTGCACATCCTCCGCCGTCACTGCGGGCTGTGCGGGAGTTGCCGCCGCCTTTCGTGACTTCGGTCTGGGAGCAGTCTGCGCCACCAGCGTTGTCGCCAACAGCGGAACTACACACCACCTCAGAGCGGACTTCATCTTTTCTCCTTTTGCCTCGCCAAGCGAAGGCGGATGGTTAGCTGAAACTCAGAACTTGATCGGTGAATCCAAGGCAATTGAACGACTACTTAACTTGCTTTATCGTCTCCTTGACTTTCGCTTCCACGCCCTCGGGCAGAGGGGCGTAGGACAGATCGGCTGTCATTTTTTGCCCGTCTTCCACCATCCAGTTCAGGAAATCGGCGATGATCTTCCCCTTGGCCCGATCTTTCGACGGGTTCGGGATTAACAGCCAGGTAAAGCTGGCAATCGGATAAGTATCTTTGCCGGGAGCGTTCGTAATTGAAACGCGGAAGTCCGCTGGCATGCTTTTGACTGAAGCCGCGGCCGCAGTCACACTCTCGAGACTTGCTTTCACGAACTGTCCGCCAGCGTTCTTAACCGAGCCATACGCGATGTGATTGTTTACCGCGTAGATGAGCTCCACGTATCCGATCGAGCCTTGCATCTGTCGAATCATTCCGGCGACGCCCTCATTGCCCTTGCCCCCCAAGCCGACGGGCCACTTCACCGAGGTACCTTTGCCGACCTGGTTTTTCCAGTCAGTACTTACTTTTGAGAGATAGTCGGTAAAGATGTAAGTCGTGCCACTTCCATCAGAACGATGAATGACGATGATCGGCTGGTTGGGCAGGTTGACTCCAGGATTTGCCTTGGCGAGCGCGGCATCATTCCAAGACGTAATCTTGCCCAGGAAAATATTGGCGAGCAGCTCCGGCGTAAATTTCAACTCTTCGGTGACACCGGGAATGTTGTACGCCGGAACGTCGGCGCCGAGGACGGTCGGAATGTGCAGGATCTTGGTTTTGGCCTGAGCCAGCTGCTCGTCGGTCATTGGGCCATCGGTGGCGCCAAAATCAACCGTGCCCGCTAAGACCTGGCGGATCCCGCCTCCGCTACCGATAGACTGGTAGTTGAACTGAATGTCGGGATGCAGCTTGTTATATTCGCTGAACCACTTGGAATACATGGGGTAGGGAAAAGTCGCGCCTGCCCCATTCAGCGTGATAGTGTCTCCCCACATGGGGATCGCGAGTAAAAACAAGAAAATGCTTATGCGCCGTAGCACTCGAATGTTTCCTCCTGAAGTAATGACCTTCACTTTTAGTGGGTATGTGTTACAGCAGTGTTACGAGCAGGTGAATTTCTGATGACATCGCGATGAAGAATGCGGTCGGAGGCTGCGCAGATAGGCGATTTCGGCTAGTGCTCAGGCGTGATGGTCAGAACAATTTCTCTTTCCCGAGGTCCATCCAGTTCGATTAGAACGACTCTTTGCCAGGTGCCGAGCAACATCCTGCCGCGCTCAAAGGGTATGGCCACAGAGGTGCCAATAAGCGACGACAGAATGTGATCGGGTACATGGGCCGGGTCGTGAGGATGGCGATAGCGGAGTTTGGGGACCATCGCTTCAAATGCGTCCAGCATGTCGAGGTCGGTGCCGGGATCGAGATCGGCGGTGGTCAGAGCGGCCGTGGTATGCAGAACCAGTAGATTGCATATACCGGGTTTCTCCGGATATTTTTTGACAAGCCAGCTTTCCAGAGTGTCGGTGATGTCAACAACTTCACGCTTCTTTCGCGTTTTTATCGTTAGTTTATGCACGGGTTTTCGGATGCTTAACGAATTTTTGCGGATGTACGGAAAGAGCGGCACTAGCACGTAGCTAGCGAATTTCCGTTACCCAAGTCGCTGGAATGGCTAAATGCTAAGTGCCAAATGCTAAGCGCTAAGGACCCAGATGCTTGGCGCTTGAGGGTAATGGATGCCGTGCTTCGTACGCCGCAATCTCGCGCTCGTGCTGCATGGTCAATCCAATATCGTCGAGTCCTTCGAGCAGGCAATGGCGGGTGAAATCGTCGATGGTGAAAGAAGCTGAAAATCCGCGCTCGTCGGTGACGCGAAGCTGATCGAGATCCACTTTCACCTGATACTTCGGAAACTCGCCCGCCCGGCGGAGTAGCTCAGCTACTTCTTGCTCGCTCAGAACCACGGCGAGCACGCCGTTCTTTGGACAATTGTTAGCAAAGATGTCTGCAAAGGACGGCGCGATGACGGCGCGGAAACCGAAGTCAGCTAACGCCCACACCGCGTGCTCGCGAGAGGAGCCACAGCCAAAATTCTTGCCAGCGAGCAGAATGCTTGCGCTCCGATAGCGGGGCTCATCGAGCACGAACTGTTCGCTCCCGGAAGTGTGCCGCCAATCGTAAAAAAGGAACTCGCCAAAACCTGTCCGCTCAATACGTTTAAGAAACTGCTTGGGGATAATTTGGTCGGTGTCCACATTTGCTCGATCGAGTGGCGCGATCAATCCCTGATGAACGCGAAAAGGTTGCATTTCGTCCTCAGTGGTTCAGTTAAAACGCCAGTTTCGGATGTCGGTAAAGTGTCCGGCAATAGCAGCCGCGGCGGCCATCATGGGACTGACGAGATGAGTGCGTCCGCCGCGGCCTTGGCGGCCTTCAAAGTTTCGATTACTGGTGGAAGCACAGCGTTCGCCGGGCTGCAGGATGTCGGGATTCATACCCAGGCACATCGAGCACCCTGATTCGCGCCATTCGAAACCGGCTTCCTGGAAAATTCTATCGAGGCCTTCCTGCTCGGCGGCCTGCTTCACAGCTTGCGATCCCGGGACGACCATTGCCCGCACTTTTGGGCTGACCCGATGTCCTCTGGCCACACGGGCGGCGGCGCGTAAATCTTCCAACCGAGAGTTGGTGCATGAACCGATGAACACTCGATCAACCGGAATCTCTTCAATGCGAGTGCCGGGTTTCAGTCCCATGTAGTCGAGCATGCGCTGGGCAGCGCCACGATCAGCCTCGGTTTCTAATGCATTTATTTCGGGGACGCGACCACTCACCGGTACAACCATGCCGGGATTTGTTCCCCATGTTACAAATGGAGCGAGCTTGGCGGCGTCAATTTCAATGACTTTGTCGTAATGCGCTTCTGTATCGGAACGCAAGGCGCGCCACCGCGTCACAATTTTCTCCCATTCACTCCCATCGGGAGCGAAGCGCCGGCCTTTTATGTAGCGGAACGTGGTTTCATCGGGTGCAACCATTCCGGCGCGGGCCCCTGCTTCAATGCTCATGTTGCATAACGTCATGCGGCCTTCCATGGAGAGCGAGCGCACCGCCTCGCCGGCGTATTCGATTACGTGCCCCGTAGCTCCATCGGTCCCAATTTGTCCGATGATTCCGAGCGCCAGGTCTTTCGCAGTTACTCCTTCCGGTAAAGTCCCGCGCACATCTATCAGCATGGTTTTCGGTTTTCGTTGTGGCAGACTCTGTGTGGCCAGCACATGCTCCACCTCCGACGTGCCGATGCCAAACGCCAACGCTCCAAATGCGCCGTGAGTACTGGTGTGGCTGTCACCGCAAACGATGGTCATTCCGGGCTGAGTAAGTCCGAGTTCCGGACCGATGACGTGGACGATGCCTTGATTGGGCGAGTCGATGTCGAACAGCGGGACTCCGAATTCACGGCAATTGTGTTGCAGCGCTTCGATCTGCCTCGCGGCGATAGGATCGGTGATGGGCATCCCTCGCGGAGTAGTAGGGATGTTGTGATCTACGGTGGCGACCGTTCGCTGTGGCTGGCGAACTCGGCGGCCAGCAGCGCGCAATCCGTCGAATGCCTGGGGGGAAGTCACTTCGTGCACAAGGTGCAGATCGATGTAGAGAAGCGGCGGGCGGCCGGGCGGCACTGAGACTACATGCTCGTTCCAAACCTTCTCGAATACTGTGCGCTTCTCTGCCATTGTGGTGCTCACTAGTAAATTCTAATGCCCAGAACTTAGAGCGTCGACTTTTTCTCCGCGATTAAGCCCTTGATCTTTTCTACGAAATCCGCCACGGGCATGTCTTCCGTCTTCTCTTTGCCACGCGTGCGGACATTCACTCTTCCAGCTTCGGCCTCTTTGTCGCCCATCACCAGGAGGAACGGGACTTTCTGCATGGCATGCTCGCGAATCTTGGCATTCATCTTCTCGTTGCGCGCGTCGACGTGTACGCGAACGCCTGCGGCTTTGAGCTGGTCCGCCACTTTCTGCGCGTACGCTGCGTGCCGCTCGCTGATGGGTATCATGACTGCCTGCACGGGCGACAACCATACCGGAAAGGCGCCGGCGTAGTGCTCGATCAACACGCCGAAGAAGCGCTCTACAGATCCGTAAAGCGCGCGATGCACCATCAGCGGCTGCTTGCGCGAACCGTCTTCGGCGACGTACTCCAAACCAAATCGTTGTGGCAGGTTGAAATCGAATTGAATCGTGCAAAGCTGCCACGGACGGCCGATGGCGTCGACCAGCTTCACATCAATCTTGGGGCCGTAGAAAGCTGCCTCGCCGGGTATGACCTTGTATTCAATATTTCGGCGCTTGAGCGCGTTCTCCAGTGACCGATTACCCAGCTCCCATTGCTCCTCGGTGCCGAGAAAATTCTTGCGGTCTTTGGAATCCCAGGTGGAAAGTTCGGTTTGAAACTGGTCAAAGCCGAAGTCTTTGAGAACTTCCAGCGCGAAGTCGATACAGCCTATGATTTCATTTTCGATCTGCTCCGGAGTACAAAAAATGTGGGCATCGTCCTGTGTGAATCCGCGCACACGCAACAAGCCATGCATCACACCGGAACGCTCGTAGCGATACACCGTCCCGAGCTCTCCCAGACGGACTGGCAAGTCGCGATACGACTTTAGAGAGTCTTTGTAAATAAGAATGTGAAAGGGACAATTCATGGGCTTCATGCGATATTCCGCATCGTCGAGCTCCATGACGTCGAACATATTCTGCGAGTAGTAGCCCTCGTGGCCGGAAGTTTGCCAGAGCTGACGCCGCGCCACGTGCGGGGTATAGACCAGGGAGTAGCCGCGCTGCAGGTACTCGGAGCGCATCCAGTCTTCCATCTCCTTGCGAATGATTCCGCCCTTGGGGTGCCAGAAAATCAGTCCTGGTCCGGCCAACTCCTGAATGGAAAAGAGGTCGAGCTGCTGGCCCAGCACGCGATGATCGCGCTTCTTCGATTCCTCGATATTGTGGAGATAATCATCCAGATCTTTCTTCGAAAAGAAGGACGTCCCGTAGATACGCTGCAGTTGCGGATTCTTCTCGTCGCCGAGCCAGTACGCGCCTGCAATATTCAGCAGCTTGAAAGCTTTGATTTTGCCCGTGGATGGGATGTGCGGCCCGCGGCAGAAGTCAGTAAACTTGCCGGTGCGATAAATGGAAATCTTTTCATCGGGCTTGGTGAATTGCTCGATGAAATGGCACTTCATGAAATCGCCTTCTTTTTTAAACTCTGCCAGTCCCTGATCGCGTGGCAGAAACTCCCGCGCATACGGAATATTCTGCTGCACCAGTTCCTGCATTTTCTTTTCGATCTTCTCGACATCCTCCGGGCTGAACGGAGTGGGACGGTAGAAGTCGTAGAAGAAACCGCTTTCCGTCGGCGGACCATGGCCGAGCTTAGTCTCGGGAAAAAGCTCAAGCACGGCAGCAGCGAGCAGATGAGCGGATGAATGCCGGTAAACTTCCAGAGCCTCGGGATCGCGGTCGGTCAGTATGCGGAGGTCGGTGTCTTTTTCGAGCGGGCGGGTCAGATCGATAAGATCGCTGTTGGTTTTCGCAGCGAGTGCAGCCTCGGCGAGGCGCGATCCGATGGACTTGGCGATGTCCAGGGCAGTCGTGCCCTTGGGAACTTCCTTAACGCTCCCGTCGGGGAGCTTCACGTGAATGCTGTCTGCCATGGGCTGGAGTTGGTACTCTGCTGAATCTTTTGAGTTTAAAGGAGGGAGCAGAGAGGGTCAAACGGGTGATGAGGGAGAGCCATAAAGGACGGAATCACGCGTTTGCACTCAGGACGGTTTCTAAATGCGATGCCGATGGCGAATTCCCTACTGTTTTATTATCACTCCACAGGCGATGCGGTCACCGGCGTTTCCAGCAGGATCGGTTTTCATGTCGTCGGCCTTGGCATGGATAACGAGTGCCGTTCCCCCATTGGTGAAAATGGAGTGGTTGTCCTTCTCCCAATTCACATCTCTGTTGGTCGTCTGCGTTTTCGCTTTGCCGTTAGCGTGCACGGTGAAGTTTTGCATGTCGCCGGCGTGATGGCCGTCAGGATTATCAAGCCCGTGCTTCTTGTTGTCAGGATTGAAATGGGGACCCGCCGACTTGAAATCCGGTGGATCACACCGTGCATTCTGGTGAATGTGGATGGCATGCTCTCCGGGAGGCAAATCATGCACGTTGAGTTGGATGACCATACCATCGCTCTCATACATAAGCGCTGAACCTACACTTTTGCCTTGGGCGTCCTTCAGTTCGACCATAACCTTGGCGGCACTGGTCAATGACAGGGCGACAACGGTCAGAAACAGGATGGCAACAAAGGAGGAGTGAATTTTCATGACAGCCATTATTATAGTGCGACTAAGGGTGGTCCTATCGTGAACGACCGCGTTGCCCGCCTGAATAGGAAAGGCCCGAAGCGCTGAGATGATTCATCATCAAGGGCTGCCCCACTATTTGCACCCAGATCTTCCAGTTTCCCGGCGGAATGATCGAGGTCAGGACTTGAGTGCCGGTCAGCGATGGCGCGATATTGTCGAGCGCGGTGTAGAAGGTTCCTGAGACTGGATCGGAGAAATAAATTTTCAGCCGATTCACCGTCGCAATGGTCGCGAAGGCCGGGTCAATTTTATTAATCGTCCAGTGAAGAGAATTTCCCGCGATCGAAGCGGACACGCTTAAGCAATTGTCGATGCCGCTCTCGACTGCTGTGCCTTCCTCGTAATCGTTGAGCATGATTCCCACGAATTCGAGTTGTGTTGACCTGCTGTAATTGCTGTCGACAATGCCAGCGGTATCGAGAAATTCCTGTCCGCAGCGGCGGGCTGACACGCGGTTCGTTCCCCAGGAAGCATTGTTGTCGTCGAAGCCGGCTTTTAGCATCGCGAGCGCGGCCATTGCGGAATGCGCCTGGGCTTGGTGGTAGAAGTTTGGATAATAGTTTGGCCCCTCGGTTATCTGGAGTTGTTTCAGGACATCCCAGCGTGGCGGGTTCATGAAGGCATAACATCCATCGCTCGCCACATGCTTCCAGCACGCGGCGTCGCCTTCGTCCTCAAACCAGTATTCGAAGGGCATGGCATAACCGTTGGTGTAGGCTTTCACCGTCGCCCACACACCAGTGTTTCCGTTCCAATCAGTGTCTTTCCATTCGGCTTCGTGGCTGAAAAAGGCGGCAACGTTTTTCGCGCCACGCTTCAGATACCAGGGCTTGTTCGCGTACTGCGCGTTGATGTAATCGAACAGAGCTTCCAGTTCGGTGATGATGCACTTCTTTTGATTCCGCGGGCCCTTGGGGCAAAGGCCGGAAAATGCTCCCTTGTCGATCATCATCCCCATGCGCAGAGGGCAAGTGGTGTTGAAACACCCGGTGAGATAATTCGCGATGGCATTGCTATTGGTCAGATTGTGAGCCTGCTTCGAATCGCGGTTACCGTACCAGTTGAGCAAGATACTGTACCCGCCGGCAGCCAGCATTCGATTGACTTGCCGGGCGATCTGGGCAGGATCGTTCTGATCGTAGCCCACGATGATGTGACCATTGCTGGCGGGCATAACCCCGTTTGGAGTGGTAACGGTTCCCGTTTGGCTCTTCCCGAACCAAGGCTGCATGTGCCAAATAATTTTTGTGGTCGAGCCTGCGTAGAGTAGGGAATGGACATCGTCGAAATTTGTATTGGCGGGTCGGGGAACGGGAACTGGAGTCTGTGCCCCGATGTTGGCAGGGTTTGTCCTCAAACCCGGGAAACTGGAGCTGGCACTGGTGTTATTGGCGGTCTGCTCAATCCGATTCGTAGAAGTGTGGTTCACAATCGACTGCGCGAATCCAACAGAGGTCAGAAGCAGAACGAAAAGTAATTTGCTCGTCATTCCGCTACTGGTGATAATTCCCGACGCTTGTAGTAGAGATCTTCCACGGCCTTCTGCACTTTGGCAGACAAGCCTTCCGTTTCGCGCGCCGAATATCCTGCGGTCGAGATAGGTTCTCCGATACGCATCTCCAGGGGACGACTCTTGATGTGATAAGTGTTCATAGGCAGCAGTTCATAAGTGCCGATCAATGCTAGAGGCACGATATCTACCTGCGCCTTGATCGCCAGGAAGAATGCTCCCGGCAAAAACGGTTTGATGTCACCGTCCGGAGTGCGACCACCTTCGGGAAAGATCACGAGAGGCATTCCGCCCTTCAGACTTTTCAGCGCCGACCGGATGCTCGCTACGGATCCGCCGGGGTGCTGTTGATCAATGCAGACCTGCCCAGATCGCTTGAGATGCCATCCGACAATGGGATATGAGAGTAATTCCTTCTTGAATACGATGCGGAACTGAAAAGGGAGATAGACGTAGAGCACCGGGATATCCAGCGCGGAACCATGGTTCACGGCATACACGTAAGGCTTCGAGGTGTCGATCTTTTCCAGACCGGTAACTTTGACTGGAGAAAGGATGGTCTTCATGATCACCTTGGACCAGAAGCGGGCAAATGAGTGCAGGATTTTTTCGGTGTTGCCGAAAATCGAGCAAGGAATGGAAATAATTCCGAGAACGACCGTGTACAGCCAGATCAGCGGATCGAATATCAAATAGGAACGGAGTGCACTGATCCAGCCGTGGCTCTTCGAACGAGGCGGTGTCGTGGTCATCTCCGGCGGTTGCAGAGTTTCCGTTCGCTCAGTGACTGATGTGTTCAGTTCCTGCATAACATCACTTAGATTTTCATTCCCAGCGACTGCATGGCCTCTCCCACGATGTAAATTGAGCCGGTCACGACTACTACGCCGTTCGACCCTGCCAATACTCGCGCGCGTTCCAGGGCTGCGGCAACGTTGGGCGCCCGTTCAATGGCGACCGAGGTATGGGCCGCGGCTTCTCGAATCTCTCCTGACGTCGCCGAACGCGGGTTATCCGCACGCGTGGCAATCACTCGTTCAGCCAAGGGGAACAGTATTTCCGCGATCTCGCCGATTGCCTTGTCGCGCATCGCGCCGAAGACAAAGGTCAAAGACCGGTTTTCGTAAGCTCCAGAAAGAGTGGACCGCAATGCCCACGCGCCCGCTGGATTGTGCGCCACGTCGAGAACATATTCGGGAGCACCCTTTACTGGAGATATGACCTGGAAACGTCCCGGCCAATGTGTCTCCCGAATGCCGTGTTCGATTGAGTCGGCGGTAATCGCGAAACCACGGTGGCTCAGTTCTTCAGCCGCAGCAATGGCCAATGCCACATTTCTAAGCTGATGGCGCCCTACCAGGGGAGTCTCTACTAATATTCGTTCCCCCATGACTTCGAGCGGATAACGGAAAATTGCACGCCCTAACTCGGTGTTGGCGACGCGGTACTGGGTGCTTGGCGCGACTGGCGGCACATAGGGGACGGCACTCACAGCCTGTGCCTCCAAATCGAGGATCGTGTTCCCAATTACGTCATTGGCCTGCGGCTGTTGTGGAAGCGTGACCACGATGCCGCCGCGCCGGATGATCCCAGCCTTTTCGCGCGCAATCTCAGTGACCGTATTGCCCAGGAACTTCTGATGATCAAGAGAGATGTCGGTAATGATGCTGATCTGAGCATCAATCACATTGGTGGCGTCGAGCCGCCCGCCCATGCCAACCTCGAGCACTGCAATATCTATCTTCTTGCGTGAGAAGTATTCGAAAGCGATAGCGGTCAACATTTCGAAAAAGCTGGGATGCCACGGCAATTCGCTCTCGCCTACTAAGCGTTCAGCGGTTCGATCGATCATGTCGTGTAGCAGGGCGAACTCGTCGTCACTGATCTCTTCTCCATTGATCCGAATGCGCTCGTTGATCCGAATCAGGTGCGGCGAGGTGTAGAGGCCGGTGCGCAGGCCAGAAGCTTTCAGGATAGAAGCCAAGGTTGCTGCGGTCGAGCCTTTGCCATTGGTGCCGGCAATCAGCACACTCGGGAATCGCCGCTCGGGATAATCGAGAGCCCGGAGCAATACCCGCATGTGATCCAGGTCGAACTTGGGCGACGGCATTTGCGCCAGTTCGTGGCCCAGGGCGTAGATTCGCGCAACCGCAGTCTCGTAGGACATCGACAAGATGCTATTAGCTTACCAGTATGCGGGTTTGCGACCTGAGTTTCCAGAAGACAACAGTCAACGCGCGGGGGCGTATTTTGAATGGGGCAGAGGGCGGGTTGGCTGATTGAAGGCGGTGATTAAGCGGCGCGGGTAGGCGTCATAAATTCCAGCGCACGGGCGATATACGCCTTTAGCTGCTTGCGGTGGACGACGGCATCCAGCATGCCGTGCTCCAGAAGAAACTCGGCGCGTTGGAACCCCTGTGGCAGCTTTTGGCGGATGGTCTGTTCAATCACCCGGGGGCCGGCAAATCCGATCAGGGCTCCAGGCTCGGCGATGTTGAGGTCACCCAACATGGCGAAAGATGCGGTCACGCCGCCAGTGGTTGGATCCGTGAGCACCGAGATGTACGGTACGCGTGTTTCATCCAGCCGGGCCAGGGCGGCCGAAATTTTGGCAAGCTGCATCAGGCTGACGACGCCCTCCATCATGCGTGCGCCGCCGGACGCCGAAATAATAATGATGGGTTGTTTAGAGTCGGTTGCCTGCTCGATAGCTCGGGTAATGGCTTCTCCCACGACCGCGCCCATGCTTCCTCCGATGAAGGAATACTCCATGGCACTCACAATGACGGGGCGTCCATTCAGTTTTCCGTGGGCGTTGATTACCGCATCTTTCAAGCCAGTGTCGGATTGAGCTTGTTTCAGGCGTGAGGAGTAGGCTTTCAGATCCACGAATTTCAGCGGGTCAGTGGAGACCAGGTCGGCGTCGGTGATGTCATACTGGTTATCGTCGAGAAGTTGGGCAAGGCGGGCACGAGCGTCGATGCGGAAGTGTTTGTCGCACTTGGGACAGACGTTGAGATTGTCTTCCAGATCCTTTTTCCAGATGATCTGCCGGCATTGTTCACACTTCACCCACAAGCCCTCGGTGCGAACTTTCTTTTCGCCCGAAGTATCCAGCTCACCGGATTGGCGCTTGAACCAGGTCATGCGATTTACGATTGCCACTTTCTAACGCCTAGTATTCGATCCCTCTCTGCGCCATGACACCCTTCTCGTAAGCGTGCTTTACCTGGCGCATTTCAGTCACTGTGTCGGCTAGCTCGACTATTGTCGGATGAGCGTTCCGTCCGGTCAAGATAACATGCACCATCTCCGGCTTCTTTTTGAGGGCATCGGCCACATTTACGGGATCAAGCATTCCATAACTGATGGCGTAATTGATCTCATCCAGAATTACCAAGTCCCAATCACCGGATTGGATCGCCTGCTCACTTTCTGTCCAGGCCTGTTCGACCATGCGCACATCTTCGGGATCAGGCTTCTCGGTCCCCACTTTCACGAAACCGCGTCCCATCTGCTTCATGACGAACTTGTCGCCGAATGCTTTCGCTGCGTCCAGTTCCCCGTAGTGCCAGGAGCCTTTCAGGAATTGCAACATGAGCACGCGCATGCCCTGACCAACCGCCCGCAACGCAGTGCCCATGGCGGCGGTGGTTTTACCTTTCCCAGGGCCGGTGTTTACGATGATCAGTCCACGACGGATGTCGGACATACTCGGTAAGCTGTTGATTGTACCTGTTCTGGCAGGCTAAGCGCGGAAAGGCGTCCCCAGGAAATGTGGGGCGCAAGCTCGGGAAGCTCGGGCGAGAATGACTTACGCTACGGCATTTCGATTACTTGCCGTAAGTTCATGCCTTCGTCAGTTTGGTTGTTTTCGCCGAGCAAGTGAACGGTAATGCGCAACGCCTCGACCTCTTTTTTTACCTTCATCAGCTCCTGCTCTTTAGTGCGGAGTACTTCCAAAGGATTCTTCATGGCATCCCTCCCAAGGATACGCCCAAAGATCTTATGCGTCGGACAGACTCTAAACCCCGGCATGACGATGCGACACATCACGAAGGTACAGGCCGGATTTCCTGAAACGTTCAGTGACCTAAGTGGTACGGATGGCCTTTCAGGATGGTGAATGCACGATAGAGTTGCTCGAGCAATACGATTCGCGCTAATTCGTGGGCTAACGTCATTTTGGATAACGAGAGTACCAGTCCAGCGGCCTTTCGAGCCTCATCCGTGAACCCGTCCGCCGGGCCAATTGCGAATAGCAGCGGCAATGGATTCCGCTCCTGATGTTCTCGCAGAAATTTTGCCAGCTCTTCGGAAGAAAGCTGCTTTCCTGTGCCGTCCAGCAGAACCAGAGTATGTGTGGGACGAGCGTCTCTGGCACACAACTTCAACAGCGCCGATTCGTCTTTCACCTGTGCCGCTTCCACGTCGACGTAGTGGGACAGCCGTTTTACGTAGTCGTCGGTGAGCGCTTGGATCGCGGGTTCTTTGGTCTTGCCAATCCATGCAATTTTGAGTTTTATGGACATAGTGCCCAGTGATCAGTTGCTTGATAACAGCTGGATTCGCAGGCTCTAGTTACGATTTCATTCCCGAGGCGAGTACCACGACGGCGCCAAATTTCACGCTCCCACCTTCGGAATATCGGCTTAGCGCCGCATGCACTTCGCGGTTCACTGCGTCCCACTTCTTGGGTGGAACTCGATCAAGCAGCGGACGGAATGGCACGGCGACCGACTTCTGGTACTCCCAGACTTCTTCTGGGCTCCCCGGCCAAATCCAAGGCAGTGTTTCAGTGTTTTCTTCTATGGCTGCATACCCGGCGCGACGCAGCACGTCGGATAAGCTACCCGGTTGCGCAAATTTGAATGGATCTGGATCACCAGGCGTGATAGCGGGACCTCCTACGTGCCTCGTCACGATTCCCATCGTGTTCGACCAGTACGGCTGGTCGAACGGCCCCCACGCCAAAAAACAAACGCGACCATCGGAGCGCAGAACGCGATGAACTTCACGCAAGGCTTTATCGCAGTCAGCAAAAAACATAATTCCGAAGCGGCATGTCACGAGATCGAAGTGCCGATCGGGAAAAGGCAAACTTTGAGCGTCCGCCTGACAGGTCGAAAAGTTTTGCAAGCCACACTGCCGGGCCCGCTCTTCCGCAATCAGCAGAAGCTCGGCACTCAAATCCAAGGCGGTGACATGGCCTTCGCTTTTGACGCGCGATGCCAAGCCGATAGCGGGTTCGCCGGTACCGCTTGCGAGGTCGAGAACCTTCATGCCGGGTTGGGGCGAGGCACAGTCAATCAGTGCCAGGGTGACCGCTGCTCCCATTGCGGCTGATTTGGCCTTCCACTTTTCCGCTGCAACCAGCCGGTAGGAAGATCCCCATTGTGGCTTGGAATCCTGAGCTGATTTCATGGGAAATAGATAGTCTCGCGGAACATGCCCTTAGGCTCGCTTCTTTCTCAAGGAGCGCGATGGTGCACGTTTTTTTCTTCTCGCTACCGGGGTGAGATCTCCAGGCTCGAGCCGTTTCGCCGATTTCCAGAGCCGTTCCAGGTCGTAATAGCTGCGCGCCTTCTCGGAAAATACGTGGACTACGAAATCCACGTAATCCAGCAGCACCCATTCCGCCTGTTTGTAGCCCTCCACGTGAGCCGGATGCATGCCTGCTTCCTGCAAGCGCTCTTCCACTTCATCGGAAATGGCCTGGACCTGGCGCGGATTGGTGCCGCTGCAGACAACAAAGTAATCGGTAAACGCGCCCGAGCCTTGCTCCAACTCTAATATCGCGATCTGTTCAGCCTTCTTTTCCTGACAGGCGCTGATAGCTTCGAATATCGGTTGCTTAAGATGGGTCTTCTTCATGAAATACAAAGAGAGCAATGGTCTCAAATATTAAAGGATCAAGCTTGCTGCCATTGTAAGGCCAACACGGCTCGTCGCCAGAATGAACGAGATCTGAACACCTATTGGCGGTAGAGTGCCAGCTTTTTGATGTATTCCGCGACTGCCGGGTCCACAAATTTCCGCAACGGCCGTTTGGCCGCTACAGCCTCCCGGATTGCGGTTGCCGAAACCGGCTGATGTACGTTGTCTAACAGATGGACAGTTGCCCCCTTCAAGACCAAGTCTCCTTTGGCCGGTTGCCTGGCAAATGGCTTGGTTACAGCCGGCGCGGGTCGCAGGCTTTCTGGAAGTGAGTTGGCTACATCCGCCAGCGAGTATCCCGGACGGCTGGCTACGATGAACTCACATTCTTGAAATAGCGCCTCGGCTTCATGCCAGCTGGAAATTTCCTTGAAAGCGTCGATTCCGATCAGAAGGAACAGCCGGTCACTCTTCTTTAATGTCTGCTTCAACCGTCGGATTGTATCAATAGTGTAATTCGCTCCCGCGACGGCCTGGTCGGAGTGCTTCCCCTTGCCGCGAGGCGGAGCAGCTATTGCTCCCGGGGCTTCCAGCAGTGAAGGCAGGAATGCGTTTTCTTCTCTGGTTGCGAGCCCCACCATGGCATACCGGTCGAAGTACGATGCCACCGGTGGCCGCTCCTTGTGAGGCGGGATATTGGCCGGGACAAAATATATCCGGCGGAGTTCACAATGTTCGCGGGCCGCGCACGCCAGCGCAATGTGTCCGTTATGAATCGGATCGAAGGTTCCGCCGAAAAGCCCGATATTCATGCGTCTCTAATAAAAGAAGCGCGAGTAGTTTCCGGCTTTCCACGGTTTCTTGCAAGTTTTTGCCTGAGTATTGCTGAAGCGCGATGTTATTGGCCGCACCATTGGAATCGCTTGGCGGAAAGAGAGCTTGGCTAAGCACGCCATCGTACTTCGAACACATTTCAGATGTACTAGCGTAACTCGCCGCCTTCCCATTATGGAACTAGGATTGGGCTGTATGCGAGTGAAGCTCCCCCTTCTCCGCACCCGCCATATCGCTCCCACCCGGGCGCCCATCCTGCGTTACGGCGTTGCCGTCCTCAGCATTAGTCTGGCTCTGATACCGGCGTTGCTGCTGTCCGATGTCGTCGAAAGCCGGCTTGTCGTCTTTGCCGTCGCCATCATGGTAAGTGCCTGGTATGGCGGATGGAAACCAGGTTTGGCCGCCACATCCTTCGCCCTCACGGTAAGCGCCTATTTTTCATTAGAGACGGCGCGCTCGCCCAGCGATTATCGGAAAGCCGTCGTGCATCTCATGCTGTTCGTGGTCGTGGCTTTGCTGATCTGCTGGTTCAACGCAGCATTGCGCGCGGCTCAGGAAGCATTGCGCCGCTCAGAAATCAATTTTCGTTCTTTGGTGACCAATGCACCGTACGGCATTTGCCGCTGCGACTCGACCGGCATTATTGTCGACGCCAATCCTGCGCTGGTTCTGATGTTGGGTTATGGGTCAAACTCGGAGTTGGTAGGCCACAATCTCGGCAATCTATATCGAGAGCCAGCGCAATGGTTCACCCTCGCCGACTTCTTCCGCTCTCAGCAGCGCTTCAACGAATTGGTTGCGGACTGGGTTCGCAAGGATGGTCGCTCCATCGTGGTACGTCTCTCGGGACGCGCCATTCGCGATGAGCGCAAGGCCATCTTTTTCGAGCTTTTCACCGAAGACGTAACCGAGCGCCGTGGTTTGGAGCAGCAATTCCGTCAGGCTCAAAAAATGGAAGCGGTAGGCCGGCTCGCGGGTGGTATTGCTCACGATTTCAACAATCTGCTTATGGTCATCTCGGGATACGGCGAGTTTCTGCTGGATCGCATCGGTCCCGACCCCGCTCTTCGCGGCCCCGCTCAAGAGATCGCAAACGCCGCGGAGCGAGCCACATCGCTTACTCGTCAGCTGCTGGCCTTCAGTCGTAAGCAGATGATGACTCCGAAAGTGGTCGACCTCAACTCAGTCGTCACTGAAAACCTGAGGATGCTTACCCGCATGATTGGCGAGGATATTGACCTGGTCATGATTCCCAGCGCGGACCTCGGCGCGGTGAGAGCCGATCCTGGCCAGATCGACCAAGTCATCATGAATCTGGCGGTGAATGCCCGTGATGCCATGCCGCAAGGCGGCAGGCTCACCATCGAGACCGCTAACGTCACGCTGGATGAAGATTATGCCCGCCTCCATGCCCCGGTAAAGCCTGGTGAATATGTCATGCTCGCCATCAGTGATACCGGCATAGGGATGGACCCGGAGACACAGACCCACATCTTCGAGCCGTTCTTCACCACCAAAGGGCTGAAGGGTACCGGCCTCGGACTCTCTACCGTCTACGGCATCATCAAACAGAGTGAAGGCTACGTCTGGGTCTACAGCGAACCGGCCAAGGGCACCACGTTCAAAATTTACCTGCCACAGGTGGATGCAGCCGGCGAGACGATCGCCGCACCGCCTCCTTTTGTCGCCGCGAGTAGCGAGCAGAATTTTGAAACCATTCTGCTGGTCGAAGACGAAGCCAATCTCCGCCAGTTGGGCCGGGAATATTTGGAGAATCAGGGATACACCGTTTTCGACGCCGCGGATGGCGCTGAAGCCATCCAGATTTCCAGCGCTCACCCGGGCCCCATTCATTTGCTACTGACGGATGTCATCATGCCGGGAATGAATGGTCAGGAATTGGCTCATCGCATCGTTTCGCTGCGGCCCAGGACCAAAGTACTTTTCATGTCTGGCTATACCGAAAATGCAATTGGCCACAATGGCACGCTGGACGCCGGCATCGTCCTGTTGCAGAAGCCCTTCACTTTTCCTGCTCTGAAGGCCAAGGTGAGGGAAGTGCTCGATACACCGATTTCTACGGAGGTTTCAATGGCAACTCGTTTCGCAGAATCTCAAACTCGAAGACAGAAGCTCTCCCCCTTCCGTGCTCAACGATTCAATCTTCAACTGCCCCTGAGATATCGGCTGGTGGGAGATAACGCCTGGCGTGAAGGCACCACGGAGAATATCAGCCGCTCGGGAATGTTATTCCGCGCGGAAGAAGTGATTCCGACCAACGTACAACTCGAGATCAACCTGGTGCTGCCCGCCGAGATCGCCGGACTTTCGGCCGCAGAAGTAGTCTGCCGGGGAGAAATTGTGCGCGCCATGCAACCCGAGCAGCCGACTATGAACCCGGCGGTGGCTGCGAAAATCTTGCAATATCATTTCCAGCACGGGCAGATTCCCGAGGCGTGATTGGATTGGGGAACACTGGGGCAGATTTCAATCGTGGCTAATGGAGTTGAAAGTGCGCGGTTTTGAAAGGGCGCAGCTTTAGCCGTGCCGCAAGAGCTGCGGCAACTGGGCTTTGGCCGCCGGACTCAGTTGGCTAGGAAGTTCTCCTACTTCGCACGGGCAGCTCTGTTTCGTCTACCACTGAAGTTGAGTCTTTCTGACTCGCCTCATCTGATTGAAGATTTGCCTTCACTTCTTCCAGCTTCTCGGCGATTGCATACTTCAACTCGTCAATGCCCTTTCCGGTGACTGCGGAGATAGGAAACAACTCTAATCCGTTCTTCTTGCAATAGCGTTTCAGCTTTGCCAGCTTCTCTTTATTGGCGACGTCGATTTTTGATGCTGCCATAATTATCGGCTTGTTTTCCAAGCCAGCTCCGAAGCTTTCCAGCTCTCCTCGGATTACCTCAACATCCTTCACTGGATCAGGCCGGCCGCTGGCATCTGACACATCCACGAGATGCACCAGCAAACGAGTGCGTTCAATGTGCCGCAGAAATTGCGTTCCCAGTCCTGCGCCTGAATGCGCGCCTTCAATTAGACCGGGGATGTCTGCAACCACGAAGCTTCTTTCTTCCGGCGGTTGTCCGACGGCGACCACGCCGAGGTTAGGTTGCAGAGTTGTAAAGGGATAGTCGGCAATCTTGGGGCGGGCCGCGGAAATACGCGAGATCAATGTGGATTTGCCAACATTGGGATATCCCACCAGCCCCACATCCGCCAGCAGCTTGAGCTCCAGACGGAAAACGCGGTCCTCCCCCGGACGTCCTTCTTCGTGTTCACGCGGGGCTTGATGGGTGGAAGTCGCAAACCGCGCGTTGCCTCTTCCACCACGCCCGCCTTGCGCCACTACGATGCGCTCATCCGGCCGAGAGAAATCGTGCACCTTCTCTCCGGTGTCGGCGTCGTACAGAATCGTGCCCACCGGCACTTTCAGAGTAATCTCTACGCCTTCACGTCCGGTGCGGTTGGAACCTTCACCGTGACGTCCCCGCTGGGCTTTGTATTCCGGATTGAAGCGAAAATGGACCAGGGTGTTATGACGTTCGCTGGACTCTATAATGATGTCGCCACCCTTGCCGCCGTCTCCGCCCGAGGGCCCTCCGCGGGGGACAAACTTCTCCCGCCGGAAGGCGAGGCATCCATTGCCTCCGTCGCCCGCTTTCACTCGAATTTTGGCTTCATCAATGAACATGATAGGAGTGGTCGGAGTTCACGAAAAAAATGCCCCGTGCCGAAGGCAACGAGGCTCGAGCTGCGCAAATTGTCCACACGGCGCGGTCTTAAATTCTATTTCGCTTCCAAGGGCTCGATCATCACAAACTTGCCCATCGAACCTTTGTCGAGAAATTTGATACGGCCGCTGATCTTGGCGAAGAGAGTATCGTCCTTGCCACGACCTACGTTCAGGCCTGGCTTCACCCGCGTACCACGTTGCCGGACGATGATCGTCCCGCCGGGAACAACCTGTCCCCCAAAGGCTTTAAAACCTAAACGTTGCGAATTCGAATCGCGACCGTTTCGTGAACTTCCTAATCCTTTTTTATGGGCCATTTGAAATCCGTTTCCAGTGGCTAGTTTCTAGTTTTTAGCTACTTTTTCTTTTTTGGGCTTGCCTTCTTCGTTGCGGACTTCTTTGCCACAGTTTTCCTCTTGCTTGAACCGGTTGCCGCTCTTGCTTCGGCTTTATGCTCTTCAGCGACCGGGGCTGCTTTCTTGACCTTGGTTTCCTTCTTTGGCAAATCCGGCGCAGTGAACTTTTGTCCGTCGAAGGCAATCTCGGTGATACGTACTGCGGTAAAGGCCTGCCGATGGCCGCGCAGCTTCTTGTATTGTTTCTTGCGTTTGTAGTGGAAGACCAGGATTTTTTCCGCGCGTCCTTGGCCCACAATTTCGCCGGTGACATGTGCATCGGCCTGAGCCCGGGCGATCTGGCCCTGCTCACCAGAAATCACCAGCACGTCACCGAAATTAATCTTTCCGTCGGTAGCGCCGGCCAGAGTCTCCACGCGAATTACATCGCCGGGCGCCACCCGGTACTGTTTGCCTCCGGCGCGAATAACCGCGTACATAGCTGTGCCTCCGTCCAATTTCATACCGGCGCACGCTGAGGCGCGGCCGGAACCTGCTGATTTTCCTGTGCTTGCTCTTTTCCGCGTCGGCGCTCTTGGCAACGATTGCGGACGACTCCAGAACGGAGTCGCAGATACAGGCAAACTCAACTATTTTAGCGTGGCTTGTGGAAAAGCGTCAAACCAATTGCGTTCGCCTTTTGAGCTTTGGCGGTCGGTATGCGACAATTCGTCGCCGTACTTGGAGGAATTCCATGCCGAAACGCATCCTGACCTTGTTCATTTGTCTCCTCGCACTCAGCCTTTCGAGCTTTGCTGCGCCAAAAAAATCCGCCAAGAAGGCGGCGTCGAACGGCTCCGCGCCCGACAAAACCTACATGCAGAAAATCTGGGACGGCTGGTCTACGCTGAACACCGCCAACGTGGAACAATACTATGCCACAGGCCCGCACACTTTTTTCGATATCGCGCCGCTCAAATACAGCAGTTGGGAGGAGTACGAGAAAGGGGTAACCGCGATCCTGAAAAACTATAAGAGCGGCAAGTTTACGGTGAACGACGATGCCGAACTCCATCACCAGGGCGATCTGTGCTGGGGAACCGCCACCGTTAAGGAAGACGCCGTCCTCAGCAACGGAAAACGCGAGATGGGGACGTGGCGTTACACTGTGGTTTTCGAGAATCAAGGTGGAAAGTGGCTCATCGTACACGAGCACGTTTCGGTGCCAGCACAGTAATTAGTATGCTTTGGCAAAAAAATAGATCGTCATGCCTGCGCCCACCAGGATGACAAATCCTCGCACCCAATTTTGCGGCAGTTTCTGGGCGTAGTGCGCGCCGAAATATCCTCCGATTACCGCTCCCACGATCATGACCAGCGCCTGCGGCCAGTACACGGCTCGTTTCACGATGAATACGAGGGTGGCCACGCCATTAATCGCAGTTCCGAGAACGCTCTTCAGGGCGTTCATGGCATGAATGTCGGTCATTCCGATCGCCGCCAGCATCGCCAGGTTGACGATCCCTACCGCTCCGCCAAAGTAGCCTCCGTAAACCGCCACAGCCAATTCAAATAGTGAGGCCACCATAATCGCTGCCGTAGTTGCATCCCTTCCAACGCTTGAGGGACGTCCTGCTGCGAGCCTTGGTCCAAATACAAACAGCAGGGTTGCTCCCAGCATCAGCCAAGGCAGCACCTCCATGAAGGTGTGCGCCGGGGTTCTAAGGAGTAAAAATGCTCCTATTACCCCACCGATAACGCTGGTGACCAGCAGGGGTATCAAGACACGCCGCGGCACGTCCAGTTGATTGCGATACGCACCGCCACTGGCCACTATGCCGCTCCACAATGCCAGAGAATTGGTTGCGTTGGCAGGTATGGGGGGGACGCCCGTGAACAAGAGGGCAGGAAACGCGATGAAGCTGCCACCGCCGGCGACGGCATTCAAGACTCCGCCGAGGACGCCGGCAATAAACAGGAGGATGGCTTGTCCGAAGTTCAATAATAAAGGTGTATCACACCGCCATGATGTTCAGCCCTGAACCGCAACCATTTCAAATCCGTTCCAGCTCCTGTACGGTTCTCTCGCTTCGTACGTTTCCTGTATTCAGCGTGGTCTTTGGCTCTAACAGCAACACATGGGCTTCCTCTTCCGCCACGGGCATGTGTTCAACTCCTCGCGGGACGATAAAAAATTCTCCCGGATTGATCCATACGTCGCCATCCCGAAGGCGCATCAGTAGTCTTCCGCTGACCACCAGAAACAACTCATCTTCCTTTTCATGATGGTGCCAGATGAACTCTCCCTTCACCTTGACTAGTTTTACGTAAGAATCATTGAGCTCGCCGACAATCTTGGGACTCCAATAATCGGAAAAGCTGGAAAACTTTTCGGATAGGTTCACTTTTGGGGGATTCATACACAATTAGACTGGCCGCCTGCACGTTAAGCGACAAAATTTTGCGGCAGATGGAAAGGCACTGTGGGCGCCACACAGCGGCAATTACGAGGAAGGGGAAGCCTCGATGGTTTCCATGTGGATGGTATTACTTGTCTTATCAAACGTCCCCATAATCTTGACGTTTTTCCCCGCAAATCTTCGTGCTTTGACTGGATCGTCCACCTTGTACTCCAAGTCGCCAGCCCGCAAAACGTAGCTCTCCTTTTCACGGATAATGGTGCCCATGAAGGGCCGGGCCTTCTGCTGTGAGGCGGTAGGAGGCACTGATCCATGTTCCTGCTTCGGATCTGGGGATGGAATCGTGGCCGGGGCCGCCGTCGCTTGAGACTGGGCCGTAGGATCGGGTGGCTGCGTGGGCCGGCCTCCCGCTTGAGAGAACGCCATGGTGACCATTCCCACGCACACCCCCAGCATGACGACCGCTGTTCTGCAACATTTCATAACCTTCTCCATAGCTCTCTTACAGCGAACCGCCGTGATGCCGGTTATTCTCCGTAAGTTCCGCTGGCCGGGTGCGGCTCCTGGGAGAAGCGGTTTCGGACTTTATCGCCAAAATCCTGGACCTTGTCCGCCAGATTACTGCGTGTTTCTTCCCCAGCGGCTGGCGCGAACAGCAGACCGACGCCCACTCCGATTCCTACTCCAATCAGCAAAGCGGTCGCGGTACTCATAAAGCGAGAATCGTCGCCGCGGATGACTCGAGAAGCGCGATCCATACGCTGGGCTGCGGTTTCGTAGGTATCCTGTGCCCGGTCAGTGAAATCTTCGATGCTCTCGGCCAAACGATCGCGTACTGGGTCGAGCATATATAGCCCGGCGCCCAGCAGCGCATTAAAAAGAGATCTGTTGCGTAGCTTCATTATGTTTTCTCCCGTCGAGTGGACTAGCGGCTATAGAGATGCAAAAAGTGTGGTTGTCGTTGGCGCTGGTTTTGCACAGAAGTACAGATTCGAGCTACTCTGGAAACTAGGTAATCGAGATATGGGCCTCCGATACAGCACAAACTGTAGCACGGAGATAATGCTGGACTTGACTCCGACCGGCGTGGCAAGCCAAGCCGCGAATTGCAGAGGCGCTCCTATTGAATGAGCGCCCCGTTTACAGGTTCCTCTTCAGGCGGGATGACCACAGCCGCAGCCACCCGGTCTCCCGGCTCGATCTGCAACAGGCGTACGCCCTGAGCCGAGCGTCCCGATTCGCGGATGTGCTTGCTTTCGATGCGGATGATCTTGCCATACTGGCTGATCAGCATCACCTCGGAGTTTTCCTCCACCTGGGAAATGCCAACGACTTTGCCGTTTCGCTCAGTAGTTTTGACGTTGATCACGCCCGAGCCGCCGCGTCCTTGTAGTCGATACTCGTCCGCCGGAGTGCGTTTGCCGTAACCATTCTCCGTGACCGAGAGGATAAGCGTTCCCTTCTTGGCCACATCCACGACTCCCTCGACCTTGGGAGTGGGCGCGCCTGGCTTGGGCGTAGTAGCCATGCCGACAATGTAGTCGTTTGTGTCCAGATTCATACCGCGAACTCCGGTAGCGTTACGGCCCATGGAGCGCACATCGTTTTCATCGAACCGGATAGCCTGGCCATCATGCGAAGCCAGAAACACGATCTGCTGTCCGTCGGTCAGGCGCGCGGCCACCAGTTCGTCGCCCTTCTCGATGTTGATGGCGATGATGCCGATAGAACGCACGTGCGAGAACTCTTTCAGTTCAGTCTTCTTCACCGTGCCGTTGCGAGTGGCAAAGAAGATGTAGCGGCCTTCCTCCTCCAACTTGCGCACCGCCAGCATCGTCCGTACCGTTTCGCCCGGTTGCAGGCCGACCAGGTTGCCGACGTGCTTGCCCTTGCCCGCAGCCCCGACGTCGGGGATCTCGTAGACCTTCAGCCAATACACTCGTCCAGTGTTAGTGAAGATCAGAATGTAGGCGTGGGTGGAGGCAATGAACAGATGCTCGACGAAATCCTCGTCGCGCGTCTTCATACCCGTGCGTCCGGTGCCGCCACGCCGCTGCATGCGGTAGGTGGAGATCGAAGTGCGCTTCATGTAGCCGGAATGGCTTACGGTGACGGCGGTCTGCTCGTCCGCGATCAGGTCTTCGAGCTGGATTTCGGCAGCCTCGTCTTCAATCTTGGTACGACGCTCGTCGCCATATTGCTTCCTGACTTCTTCGAGTTCTTTCACAATCACGCCGCGCAGCTTCTTCTCGGAAGCTAGAATCGATTCGAACTCAGCAATATTTTCGCGGGTAATGCCCAGTTCTTTGGTGATTTCATCGATTGAGAGCCGGGTAAGGCGATGCAACTGCAATTCAAGGATCGCGTCTGCCTGAATCGCAGTGAACGGCCGCTCGGGATCCAGCTTGGGAGCGCGGCCGGTGGTGTTGATATCAATCTTTTTGCCGGCGAAGTAAGTGACGAGATTGTCGCGTGCTTCACCACGATTCGCGCTTCCGCGGATGATGACAATCACGTTGTCCACGTGATCAAGCGCGATTTTGTAGCCTTCCAGAATGTGCTCGCGCTCCTTGGCCTTCAACAGCAGGTAGGCAGTCCGGCGGCGCACCACGTCCACGCGGTGATCAATAAAGTGCTTGATCGCTTGGACTAGGCCCATTTCCTTGGGCTGTCCATTCACCACCGCCAGCAGGATCATGCTGAAGCTTTCCTGCATTTGCGTGTGTTTATAAAGCTGGTTAAGCACGATCTGAGGCTCAGCGCCTCGCTTCAGTTCGACCACAATGCGCATGCCATCGCGATCGCTTTCATCACGGATGTCTGAAATGTCTTCAATATCTTTGTTGTTCACGAGCTCGGCAATGCGCTCGATCAAGCGCGACTTGTTTACCTGGTAAGGAATCTCGGTAACGATGATGGCTTGCCGATCCTTATTGAAAGTCTCAATCGCCGCTTTGGCACGCATCATGAAGCGGCCGCGGCCATCCTTGTAAGCCGCGAATATTCCCGCTTTGCCATGAATGATGCCCGCAGTCGGGAAGTCCGGGCCTTGCACGAATTTCAGCAAGTCCGCGAGCTGAGAGCCAGGATTGTTGACCAGCGTGATGGTTGCGTCCACGATCTCGGTCAAGTTGTGCGGCGGAATGTTGGTCGCCATGCCGACTGCAATTCCGTTCGATCCATTGATCAGCAGGTTCGGAACTCGCGTCGGCAGCACGGTCGGTTCGACATTCGAGTCATCGTAAGACGGAACGAAGTCGACCGTGTCTTTGTCGATATCTGCATTCAGATCTTCTGCCATCCGGGCCAAGCGGCACTCGGTGTATCGCATCGCCGCAGGAGGATCGCCATCCACCGAGCCGAAATTTCCCTGTCCGTCCACCAGTGGATAGCGCAACGAGAAAGGCTGCGCCATGCGAACCATCGCGTCGTAGAGAGCAGCGTCGCCGTGAGGATGGTACTTGCCCATGGTCTCGCCCACCACCTTGGCGCACTTCACATACTTGCGGTTGTGCAGCAAGCCCATGTCGTGCATGTGGTAGAGGATGCGCCGGTGCACCGGCTTCAACCCATCGCGCACGTCAGGCAGCGCGCGACCGATAATCACCGACATCGAGTAGTCGAGATACGATCGCCGCATCTCCTCTTCGATATTGACGGGTTGAATATTCGCGGCGCCCGGGATTCCACCATCGCCCGGCGGAGGCGTCAAAGGCAGTTGAGGATTCTGATCGTCAGCCATTTTTGATCTCTGCTTTCGCGTCTAGCCTCTGGGACCAGACAATTCATGCGGCCCGTTGCACCCGAGCTAAAGCCGCAAACGATTGCATTTAAAGGGTGTTACCTGGATTAAGAGCTAGTAAGATTATATCACGCGATAGGCCATTTGCGGGGCAAGGAAGAGCCGACGTAATCACTTAGTTAGGTCACCCGCTATCTTGCGGACATGGGCAACTCAAAATCAATTCCGCGGTCATCGTTCTGCTTGGCGGTCGCAATCAGATCAAGTTCTGCGAGAGCAATCTTGCGACGATGTCCGGGAGTCAGGTCATAGAGCTGGTCTCCAATGACCGCGTAGTTCTGAACCTCGAGTTGATGGCCATCCTTGAACACCAACACAGTCGGTGGTTGATCCGCCACGGGAGCTGGTGTCGGCTGGGCAGCCTGTTCAGCTGGCTGACTCTCGCGTTCATCGCGCCGGCTTCGGTCATCATCACGGGAGGTGTCGCGGCTGGCCCGGCCGGAACCACGGCGGTCGAAAATCGTCGGCCCACCACTGTAGTCTTCCTCCACTGGCTCCTCGTTATCTGGGGACTGCATCACTATGACCGGCGTATAAGGCGCGGCGTAGAACGGCACAAATCCTGAGAAGCCTGAGAAACGATTGTGGTGGCGGGAAAAGATACGGGGATTTGAATTCAGTGGAAAAAGCGGGTTGATGCAGCAGGTCGGCTCATTGAAGAACGGACTCCTCGAGCCGAATCCATTCGGCCCCAACGAGGTTATGTTTGGCGGTACTCCCGAAATCTTATTTCCGTGTCCGCCAAATCCTATGGAAGTTACAGAGGCGGGCACGCCATTGATTTGTCCCGCCGCTGAAACCGTAGCGAATAACCCCAGCGCCAAACCTACGAGAGTCAGCCGAATCAGCCGCCACATATAGAAATCATATCTCAGCTCTGATGCCATGGCGCACCTCCTGTCGGTCATCACGCCCGGCCCTAATGATTTAGATGATTAGAACCGCACTGCGACGCAAGAGTTGCGTGAGATAAGCAGAATGAACTCGGCTGCGTGCTCAATGGATCATGGCGCTAAAGCTCCTGACCTATGGCTGTTAGGGGTCCTAGGCCCGTCCCAACTCCGCCAGATTCCATATCGCATTTGCGGTCAAAAGTCCCCACAAACACGCCATAACCAGGTTGCGGTGAGAGGTTTCCAGCAGGTCCGCCGAAATTCCTGCCACGAAAACCAGCAGGAAGGGGATCACAACCAGTTGAAAGCCGAGGCCTGGAAAATGTGGCGTACCGACGCCCATGAGAAGCAAGATCCCCGCCGCCAACAAAGGCGCTGTGTTGCCGAAGTAGCGCGCCCGCGGCCACAGCAGGTACACCATCAAGGCGACTGGAACGGCCACGACCAGCGCTGGGTTACTTTGTCCCAATTGAGCGAATACTCGTCGATACGCCCCTGGCATCACGAAACTACGCCAAGTCACAGCGAGAAAATCAGCATGCGCCATCTCCGACCAAAAAGTTTTCCAATGAAAAAAATCAGACGCGTATAGGAGTAGAAAGCCGAGCGCGCATGCGGCCGCCAGGATCATTGCCGCGGCAGTTCGCCGGTTCGGCGCAAGATAAAGCATGAAGGAGAGCGCCATCGGAATCACGACGATCAATGAAAATTGCGATCCCACTGCCAATGCCAGGGACACGCCCAACAGAACAATTCGTCTCCAGTTCCATAAAATGACTTCACGCGGCGCGTACAACGTGTGGGCGACCGCAATTGCGGTGAAGATCGTACCGAACGTACCCCAGGCTGTGCCTACTTCGGGCTCTGCAAACCACACCGCGCTGCTGCGAATGATTGCTGGCGAAAAGCAATATAGTCCAAGCGCAACGTAGCCTCCCGCGTTGCCGTAAAGGCGGCGCGAAACATACCAAAGGGAAGCGCCCAGCAGAATTCCAAACAAGAGGTATGGCGCTCGCGCAAGCCATACCAAGGAATGATTGGAATGTAAGCGCATCTCTTCCGGCCACAGCAGCAGAGGCGCCGACGCGATCAGATACCACAGCGAGGAATGGTTGGGGTCGTACACTCCAGTTTCGGCCGCCTCGCGGGCTTTATCGTTTTCTTGTGACGGAAGAGACATGTGCGGATTGTGCCGTTCATTCCAACGCCGTAGGCCCTCACTGATCCGAGATTCCTCGGGTGGGCTCAAACTGGCGCTGCGATTCACCAACCAGGCGCATTGCCCAAGAAATACCAGCAGTAGGAGTCCCGCCAAAACTTGCGGCCGGCCAAAGCGTTCGCGTGTGAAAAATCCGCCCATGCAACGAAGGCGAGTGTTTTACCATGTCCCAGGTCGATTCTGGCAGTTCTATCTGGAAAGATCTGCAATGGAAGAACCAAAAGAAAGCTCACAGGGGAAGCCAAATCGGCAGCCGGAGCAAGTGGAGATTTCCCCTCCGTCGCCCCCTCCACAATTAACGCTGGCACAACGACTACGCATAGTGTTCGTGGGGCCTGAGGGCTTACGCCTGGTATGGCGCTTCGTGCTGTATCTCGCGATGGCGAGTGGAATTGCCTTCTTGCTTAGCGACCTCTTGCACCCCGTTCAGTCCAGTTTGAGCAGGCTGTGGGTGAGCCTGCTGGCGGAAGTTCAACTGCTTACGGCAGCCGTCGTGCCTGCGTTGATCATGGCTCGAATCGAGCGACGTCCTTTCGGCGCCTACGGCCTGCCACCGCACCTCGCGTTTGGTAAGACGTTTTGGCTGGGAGCGGTCTGGGGATTGGTGGCACTGACGGTCCTGATGATCGTCCTGCGCGGTGTAGGTGTATTTTACTTCGGAGGCCTCGCCCTCCACGGTGTGCGCGTGTTGAAATTTGCCGCGTTTTGGGGTGTGTTCTTTTTGTTGGTGGGCCTGTTCGAAGAATTTCTCATGCGAGGCTACACTCTGTTCACGCTCATGCAGGCCTTCGGTTTCTGGCCCGCCGCCATCATGCTTTCCACTCTCTTTGGCGCGATTCACCTTGCCAATCAAGGCGAAGCTTGGATTGGCGCTGCCGCCGCAGGCTTGATCGGTTTCTTCTTTTGCCTGACCCTTCGCCGGACGGGCAATCTATGGTTTGCAGTCGGCTTCCACGCTTCCTGGGATTGGGGTGAGACTTACCTGTATTCTGTTCCTAACAGCGGCACGGTTGCGCCTGGACACCTCCTCAGTTCCTCCTTTCATGGCTCCCCCTGGCTGAGTGGTGGCTCTGTTGGTCCGGAAGGTAGCGTGTTTGTGTTCGTGGTCATTGCCGGGTTGTGGGTGATCTTCGACCGCTTGCATCCCGAAGTGAAGTACCCGGGTTGAAGGTCATCATGGTGACGAAATCCGAGTGTCCACCAGTGGGGAGTCTTCATCTAGCTAACGCCCGGAAAACGCTTCCATACTTGGCCATGAACGCGCGGCCAAGTCCGAGTTGCTTCTCTACATCGGGGTCGTAAGGAGTGAGTAGATAACCGGCGGGGGTCTCAACCGCGAACAGGGTATCGCCCTTCTTTGCATTTAGGCGCGTCAGCATTTGTTTCGACAGCAGGACTCCCATCGATGTTCCAATCGCCCGCAGCTTCAACTTCATACGCCCTCCATAGCCTGCTGTCTTGTTCTGTTTTCTTACCACGAATAGTGCACCGTGTACGAAATCACCTGTCCCCCGTTGGGCGCAATGGTGACAGGAAATTCGGCGGTCTGAGAATCGGCCTTGCGCGATTCATGCGACTGCTCGATCAGCTTCCAATTCGTACACCGATACAAATGCTCGACCACACGGACGCTTACGGGTTCTTTCTTATGATTTCGTACACGTATCTCGAACGACTCTTCCATCCAGTTGCGATTTGAATCCACTCGAAGGTTGGTGCGTTTGCGCTCTCCCGTGACATCGAATGCATTCCCCGTATACACGCGGATGATTTCATCTTTCGGCGTATGGTCAATCACGTTTTCGCCGGTGAACTCAAGGTGCCCATCGGTATCGCGGCGGTAAAAGCGCAACTTGCCCTTGGGCAGCGGCATTCCTAGATGATTCAACTCCGCATTCTTGAACTCTTCCATCACCCATACCTTGGGATTGGACTGCGTGCCGTAATTCTGATCCTGCCGGATCTGCTCCGGGTTGTAGTAGGCATATTGATCGACTTGCGCACCGTCGTAGACATAGAGCCGCAGCGCATGGATGCCCGTGGCGCGCACAAACTCCACCTGCTTGGTCTCCTGGTCACGCAGCGTAGTGGGACGCTGGAGCGTATATAGATGAAACTCGTCAAATGACTTTTCTCGCACTACCGGACGCATCTCGTCCGCAAGCTCCGCCTTCGCCGCTGCCATGTACGCTCGATTAGCGACCGTGCCGCCCTGAATCTTGTTGACGTCGCCAGCCAGCAGCTTAATGCTCGCGTTCTCAAATGTCTTTCCGCTCTGGTTGCGCATCGTCACCCAGCCGACCATGTCGAGCAGGTCGAACTTGCCGTTGGACTTGTCGGAAACCACCAGGTTGTAATCCGCCTGCCAGTTCATCCCTCCACTGACATAAGAGATTTCCGCATCGAACTTGCCGGGCTCGTTGGTTTCAAGCAACCAGCTCAATGTAGGTTTGAGGATCGAGTCGCCAGTCAGCGCCGGAAACAGCGGCTGCCCGGGCAAGCCGAAGCGCAACACACCATCGATTTCAATGATGGGTTGACCCATGCCCGGCTGCGAATACCCCTGCGCGTAATAAGTACTGGGGATGTATCCACTGCGCACAATTTTTCCCTTGACGATTTCTTGTTTGTCCCCCCGCTGCACCAGGAAATCGATCATCTTCCCCTCGTAGAAGGAAAGCAAGAGCTCCTGCGAAATGGGATCATTGCGGTAATTCTGCTCCAGGATTTGAAGTGCGCGCCCAGCTGGATCGCGGAGGATTACGGAGTCCGGCTCCAGATGCGCTGCGATACCCGAGTACGCCACATGGTTAGCACCCATCTTCAATTCCATTGGCAACCGCTCCCGTGCCACAAAAAAATTCTGGTTGTAGATGGTCAGTGCCGGCTGATTAACTGCATCGGTAGCCATAGCCTGGGTCAGCCGGAGTCCGCACATACAAAGCATCGCTAGCAGTAGCTTCTTCATTTGTGGATGTCCTCTTGTTCGCTCTGGACCGGCAACAGGCGCTCTCCGGTTCTATCCAGAGAACGTACGGCTTGGGGAAAGTTGCGCGCGAGGATTAAGGGCGAGTGGGAACAGGCAGACACTCAGGTAACTACTCGTAACCATGACAGTAACGACAATCCTTTGACAATATCGCGGACCACCGCGGTCAGGAGCCGCGCATCTATTCGCCGGCAACACACTATCAGCAGGATGCTCTTGCTAGTGTCAGTACTCGTCGTCGGATGCTCAAGCGCCGGCCATAGCCAGACACAGAAGGAGTCCACGAAAACGAATGCGGTCCAGACCGAGATGAGGAATGTGATGTATCACTTCACCGAGAGCGTCGCAGTCCACATTCTTGAGCTTCACGGCGCGCTAGTTCCTGTCAGGCAGGACGGCCTTCCCATCTTCGACGACTCGCGCTCCTTCAAGCTTGAAATCAGTTCCGCTAACATCACCATGACTACAGACTCACTTGCCAATGTCCTCAACCAGTACGTCTTCGTGGCTTCGGAAGCGCCTCTCAAGGACCTTACAGTTACGACGGAAGGGAACAAGCTCAAGGTAAAAGGAAAGCTGCACTCAAAAGGCGATATTTCATTTGAAACGGTAGGCACGCTTTCGGCCACGCCCGAAGGACAGATTCGAATTCATGCACAAAAAGTGAAAGCTGCACATTTACCTGTCAAAGGCCTGATGGATCTGCTTGGACTTAAGATTGCCGACCTCATCAATACAAAAAAGGTGCGTGGAGTTCGCAGCGAGGAAAATGACTTAATCCTCGATCCGCAGCAAATCCTCCCACCACCTCATATTGAGGGCCGCGTTACGGCTATTCGCATTGAAGGCAATCAGATCGTTCAGGTCTTCGGGAACAAACCCAAGGCAGAATTGCCCCTCGCATTCGGTGGAAACTACATGGCGTATCGTGGAGCCCAATTGCGCTTCGGTAAGCTCACGATGTCCGATACCGACATGATTCTGATCGATATGGATCCCAAGGACCCATTCGATTTCTATCTTGACCACTACCGCGATCAACTCGTGGCCGGACATACGAAGATCACCCCAGAGTTCGGATTACGAGTGTTCATGCGGGATTTCAATAAGCTGCGGAAAGAACAAAGGCAAATAAAAAAGGCGGCGCCAAGGCCGCCTTCATGATGGGTTCCGATCCGCCCAGATGGTGAGTCTTAAATATCCAGGTTCTTCACGTCCAGAGCATTATCTTCGATGAATTTACGGCGCGCCTCTACGTCTTCGCCCATGAGCGTGGTAAAGACGGTTTCGCACTCGGCGAGGTCTTCCAGTTTTACCGACAACAGTGTGCGACGCTCGGGGTCCATGGTAGTTTCCCAGAGCTGTTGTGCGGTCATCTCACCCAAGCCTTTGTAGCGCTGCACCGTGTAGTCCTTGCGGCCTTCCGCCAGAACATAATCGAACAGGTCACGCGGATTGCCTTTCTCCACAGTTTGCGGTTCAGCTGCTTTGCGTTTTGGAGCTGCCGGCGTTTTCTTCTGCGCCTTCTCCATATCCTCACGCTCGGCGTCGCTCAACTCTTCCGCGCTGCCGTTGGTTGGGGCTGTTTTGGCAACCGTCTCGACTACGAACGGCGGCTCCATGTTCGGTTCGATCTGCTTGAACTTGGATAGCAGTTGCCGGTACTCAGGAGTGGACGCCAATTCCCAGCTGATCACGTGCTCCGCGCCCTGGGAGTTGATGAAGCTCACTTCCCACAAATTATGTTCTTCGTCGAAGCGGCTCTTGACTGACTTGAAGCTGCGCTCTTTTTGCAGCTTCTTCAGTTCGCGCTCCAGTTTTTCGATCTTCTTCGGCGCAGTTTTCTTGTCGCCTTCGAAATCAGCGCGCTTGGATAGATCCAGCTTGGGAAGCAGTTCTGTAACCCGCTCGTCGCGCAACCGCTTGACGACTTTATCGAAGAAGTCGAGATATTCTTTCAACACCGTAATGAAACGGGCTAAACTCGCGCCCTCTAACTTAGCTGCGCCCTCGCCGTAGCGTACGGTCAGCCCTTCCGCGGCGCGCTTGACCATCACTTTCACAAATTCACGGTCGTCCTTGATGTACTGCTGGGCCTTGCCTTTCTTGATGGAATAAAGCGGCGGCTGCGCGATGAATACGTTGCCGCGCTTGATCAGTTCCTGCATGTGGCGGAAGAAAAAGGTCAGCAGCAAAGTGCGGATGTGGCTACCGTCCACGTCGGCGTCAGTCATCAGGATAACTTTGCCGTAACGCAGTTTGGACGCATCGAAGTCTTCCTTCGAAATGCCGGTGCCTAGCGCTGTGATCATGGCACGAATTTCTTCGTGCCCCAGCATCTTGTCGTAGCGAGCTTTTTCGACGTTCAGGATCTTGCCCTTCAACGGCAGAATGGCTTGAAAACGCCGGTCGCGGCCCTGCTTGGCCGTCCCGCCTGCGGATTCACCTTCTACTAGAAACAATTCGCACCGTTCCGGCTGACGCTCCGAGCAGTCAGCCAGCTTCCCAGGAAGTCCACCGCCATCGAGCGCGCCTTTGCGGCGGGTCAGGTCACGAGCTTTCCTGGCGGCTTCGCGAGCGCGCGCGGCTTCAATCGCCTTATTGATGATCTTGCGTCCGACAGTGGGGTTCTGTTCGAAGTACGCGCCCAGGCGTTCGTTCAAGAAGGCAGTGACAATGCCCGCGATATCGGAATTGAGTTTGCCTTTGGTCTGACCTTCGAATTGAGGCTGCGGCAGCTTCACACTGATCACCGCCACCAATCCTTCACGAACATCGTCGCCGGTCAGATTTTCTTTTACATCTTTGAACAGGCCCATCTGCTGGCCGGCGTAGTTGATTGTTCGGGTAAGCGCCGTACGGAAGCCGGAAAGATGCGATCCACCGTCAACGGTATTGATGTTGTTGGCGAAGCTGAACACCGACTCCGAATATCCGTCGTTGTATTGCAGCCCGATCTCCATGACCACGCCGTTGCGATCGGCTTCCATGTAAATCGGCTTGTCGTGCAAAACCTGTTTGCCGCGATTGAGGTGCTTGATGAATTCAGCAATACCGCCGTTGTACTTGAACTCGGCGGTCTTGGGTTCGCCGGTCTTGGGGTCGGTGGTGCGCTCGTCCGTGAGCGTGATCAGCAGGCCCTTGTTGAGGAATGCCAACTCGCGCAGACGCTGTGCCAGGGTGTCAAAGTTATATTCGGTGGCGGTGAAAATACTTTTGTCGGGCAGAAAGTGAACTTTGGTTCCGCGTTTCTTGGTCGCGCCCGCTTTCTTCAGTTTGGTAGTGGGTTCGCCCTTGGAGTAAGTCTGCTCCCAGGTAAAACCGTCGCGCCAAATCTCGAGCTCCAGGTCTTCACTCAGCGCGTTGACGCAGGAGACGCCTACGCCGTGCAGTCCGCCGGAAACTTTATAAGACGACGTATCAAACTTGCCGCCGGCGTGCAGCTTGGTCATCACTACCTGCGCTGCGGGAACTTTTTCGCCATCCACTTCCATCGAGTCCACGGGAATGCCGCGGCCGTTGTCGACGACAGTGATCGAGTTGTCGATGTGAATAGTGGCTTCAATCTTGTCGGCATAACCGGCAAGCGCTTCGTCCACGGAGTTGTCTACAACTTCGTAAACCAGATGATGCAGTCCCAGTTCACCGGTCGAACCGATGTACATCGCGGGACGCTTGCGCACGGCTTCCATCCCGCCCAACACCTTGATGGAATCGGCGGTATAGTCTCCGTTGCCTGCGATGACGGCCGGCCTCTCGTTTTTTGTTTTAGCTTCTGCGATGGCAGTTGCGCTCAGTGTCTCTTTCGTAGCCATTCATCTCCGTAGAATAATGCCGGAATTGAGCCCTGGAACCCGAGTACTTGTCGAGGCCTGCGAAATGACCTCAAACTACTGAAATTACTAACACTTACAGGAATATCGCTTACTCTGAATTGTACCACATGGGAAGCGATTTTTCGACCCCGGAACCGGGGCGGTAACCAGTGATTTTGGAGGTAGTTACCGGAACGGGAAAGAGGGTTTGGCAGGCTACCAGCGCTGCTCAAGGGCGCGCTGAATTTCACTTGGATTTTGGATTCTTCCGGCTCGCACTGCCGGCAGTGAAGCTTAACTTTTCCAGGAGTCCGTCGACCTCATCTTCACTCCCGCCAATTACGGTAAACGAAACCACATAACCTTTCTTGACGAGGACTACGGAAGATTGATGCATGGTCAGCGTCCCCACTTCTTTGCTGAAGTCGCCGCGCACTAGTTGATTGGCGCCGCCGGAAAAATCGAAGGGTTCATTCACCGCCTTGAAGCCTTTGGATAAAGTCACTTCCGACAAAGGGCCAAAATAATCTGCCGCGGTTTTCAGGCCTGGATAAGTAGACAGGCTCTCTGCCGCAATCACGACGGCGGAGTTCACGGTGTTGCCAGTCGCCTCGGGCGGTCGTTCGAAAGCTGCCAGCAGCACTAGTGACTTTCCCGCATCGCCCTCCTCTCGCATGTCTTCGGTGCGTTCTACCCAACCAAAAGGAATCTTGTAGGAGAATCCGAAGAAAGTATTCCGATAAGTGCTATCGGTCATCGTGCCCAGGTCAGGCGCGGATGTTTTGGCTGGAGCAGAAGACTTTGTGCTGGATTTTGAGGACGACTGCCGCACGGGATTAGAGGCCTGCGGCGTCGCAAGGGGGTTTGGAAGCAACAATGTGAGAATTGCAATCGAATACTTGGTCCGGTAAAGCCGGCGGTCCATCTGGCTTATTTTACAAGAGCACGCGCCAAAGCACTTTACCAGCGCATGCGCTCATGCTGCCGGCGAAGCTGTGAGCTGCGACGTGCAATGTGCGCATCGCCGGGCATCAATCGGGATCTCCATCCTGCACTCGGGGCACTTCTTGGTCGTGGGATCCGCTGGCGGTTCTTTGCGCGATCGCGCGATCAACGCATTGATCGGTGTAACCACGAAGAAGTACACCGCCATCGCAACCAGCAGGAAGGCAACCAGCGCATTCAGGAAATCTCCCAACGCGAAAACGCTGCCGTGGACGGTGAAGGCAATGGCAGAGAAGTCGGGCTTGCCAACCAGAGCGGCGATGAGCGGCGTGAGCAGGTCGCGGGTGAAGGCCGTCACCACGTTCGCAAACGCGGCGCCGATCACTACGCCCACTGCCATGTCGATTACATTTCCGCGAAGGATGAACTGCTTGAATCCGCTGAGCATGCGCAGGCCTCCATCATCAGATGGGCGTAGAGTAGTCCTCGCTTAGGAGACCGTCAACCGGAGGTAAGATGGCAGCGTCAGATCCGCATCGGCATGACGATATACCGGTACTTGTAATCTTCACTCTCAGCCGGACGGAGTTGCCCCGCCGACTGCGGATCCTTCAACTCCAGCTTCACGTCACCCGAGCCGGCAGCCTTGAGGAAATCCAAAATATATTGCGCATTGAAGCCGATGGTAAGCGTCTCGCCGTTATAGTCAATCTCAAGGGAGTCTTCGGACTCGCCAGTCTCGGTGGAGGAAGCGGAAAGCTTCAATTCGCCTTTCTCCAGGCGTATCCGGACGGCGCGTGAGCGTTCATCCGCAAATTGGGCGACACGGGAGATTGCCTGGCTCAGCTCTTCGCAATGTAGGGTAATGCTCTTGTTGTTGTCCTTGGGCAGCACTGCTTCGTAGTTGGGGAATTGGCCGGTGAGTTGGCGCGAGGTCAGCAAGCGTTGTCCGATGCGGAAAAATAGGGTGGATTCGTCTTTGGCGAACTCGATTACTTCGGCATCGGTCGAGTCGAGCAGTGACTTCAGCTCATCCATGGCCTTCTTGGGGACCAGCGTTTTCAGCTCCCCGGAAACGCCTTCGAACCTCTCCCCACTACGCTCGATGTGGGATAAGCGATGCCCATCGGTGGCCACCATGGTGATGGACTCCGGCTTCAGCACCATCAGTGCTCCATTCAGCGTGTAGCGCGATTCTTCACTGGCGATGGCGAATCCAGTCTTGGCAATCATGCTGCGCAGCACCTGCGCCGGAATCTTGACGACACCCGCAGTTGGGAAAGCCGGGAGGCTGGGGAAATTCGACTGCGCCATTCCTACCATTTTGGTATTGGAACGGCCACAGCGAATGCTGACCCAGTGATTCTCCAGCAATTTGATGGTGATGTCCGCGTCCGGCAGAAGCTTTACGTAGTCGTGCAGCTTGCGGGCGGGGATGGTGCACGAGCCTTCTTTCTTCACTTTAATGCTGCACGAAGTTCGCAGGCTTAAATCCAAGTCGGTTGTGGTCTTACGCTCCACCACTCCCTGGGTCGCCGTGAGCTCGCGCAAGAGTTCAAACTTGCTGACCGTGATCTCCATGGTGGTTGTCCCCGCTGCTGACGCCAAAGCTTCTGCCGGCATAACCAAGTCCCCCGTCCCGACTTGCTACTATTGGATACTCCCTTATATCAAAATAAAAACATATAAAACCAGTAGTAACAGCAGGTGAGCCGGAAAAGTGGAAATCCGGTCAAACTCCCTTGCTGCCATCGTCTCCACCTGCTCCTGTGATGTAAATAACCGGTCCTGGATTTGGCGGTGATCAGAGCCTAATTGGACCTGACCGGCTGGTATGGACCGACTCTTACACAACTTTCACACCCACTCCACAGAGATCGCCGAGGAAGACTGTTCTGATGAGTGGAAATCCTTGGGAAGCCGCGATTTCACCCGCCCAACTGCTCCGTCAGTTTGTTGACCAGCCTGTTCAAATCTTTATCTGTCTTACGGAGTTCATCGATCTTCTCGACGGAGTGCAGCACCGTGGTGTGGTGCTTGCCGCCAAACTGCCGCCCGATCTCGGGCAGCGAGGCCTCGGTCAGATGCTTGGCCAGGTACATGGCAATTTGCCTGGGGTACACGATGGCGCGAGAGTTGTTTTTGGCCTTGATCTCCACCAAGCGCAACCCGAACTGCTCGGCCACCACTTTCTGGATGGATTCAATGGTGACTTTCCTGGCTTGGGAATCAATGAAATTCTTGAGTACCTGCTGGGTATAGGGGAGGGTAATCTCGGCGCCGATCAGGGAAGAGTGCGCTACCAGGCGGATCAATGCGCCTTCCAGTTCGCGCACGTTGGAGCGGATATTCGAAGCAATGTAGAGGGCCACATCCGTGGGCAGAGTGACTTTTTCCTGTTCGGCCTTCTTCTGCAGAATCGCGACCTTGGTTTCCAGGTCAGGTGGCTGAATGTCGGCGATCAATCCCCACTCGAAACGGCTGCGCAACCTGTCCTCGACCTCAGCCAATTCTTTGGGTGGACGGTCGCTCGCGATCACAATCTGTTTCATGGACTCGTGCAAGGCGTTGAAAGTGTGGAAGAACTCTTCCTGAGTCCGCTCCTTTTGGGCAAGGAACTGGATGTCGTCCACCAGCAGCACGTCCACGTTGCGGAACTTGTCGCGGAAGCTGGTCATCTTGTCATAGCGGAGCGAGTTAATCATCTCATTGGTGAACTTCTCGCTGGAGACATAGCAGATAGCCGCCTGGGGCAGTCGCCGCTTGATTTCGTGTCCGATGGCCTGCATCAGGTGAGTTTTGCCCATACCGACGCCACCATAGAGGAAAAGCGGGTTATAGGCTTTGGAAGGACGCTCCGCCACGGCCTGGCAGGCCGCTTGGGCAAACTGATTTCCACTGCCAATGACGAATGCGTCAAAGGTGTAGCGGGGATTCAGTTGCGCTGCTCCATCCCAATCGAAGCGCGACTGCGATACATGACTGGTTGTGGTCGCTGTATGAGCGGACAAGCCACCATCGTGCCGCACGGGGGTGGACGCGGGATCATCCTCAGGCGTGACGAACTTCACTTCCTGGAATTCCATGCCGAGATTGTCGACCGCTTCCTGGATCAGGTCAGCGTATTTGTCACCGACGTGGCGAAATTCGGCCGTGGGCACACGCACGAAAAGGATCCCGCCGCTGGAGTGGCTGTAGCGAGTTGGTTTTAGCCAGGTGTCATAAGAATGGCGGTTGATCTTTTTTTCGAGCGCATCCAGAATGCGCAACCACGGATTAGGAGTAAGTGTCGGACTTGGAACAGACATAAGAAGGATCTTTTATAAGGCGGCCGGGCCAGTCAGCGCCAGAATCAAAATTGTTGTGAAACGGATGTTTTCGTTTCCAGCAGAGCAGCCTCTGTACTGCGGGGCGGTTGAGCTGGCTTCAGAAGAATAACAGTAAGCTTGAACAGTCCGGCATACTAGCACAAAATTTTTCTGCTACGCGAAAATCTTCGGCGCTCATTTTTTTTCGATACGATTCAGCACGCGAAGAAAACTTTCTGTCAAGTATTGAAGTTGTAACTGCCACGGCAGTGGTGCAAACTGAAGTGTGATCGCATAACTCGCTGGAGTGCAGTTTGCCCCCCCTGCTCGCGCTCATTTATACTCTCGGCTTGCCTTAATAGCAGTTATCGAGACAGGAGCAGTTTTTTTCATGCCCAAGCGCACGTTCCAGCCTAACCGGCGGCACCGTTCCAAGACGCACGGATTTCGTACGCGTATGAAGACCAAAAGCGGCCGGGCAGTAATTTCCCGCCGGCGTGCCAAGGGTCGCAAACGGGTGTCGGTGAAGCCCGGCTTTCGTGAGTAACCATTCCTTCTTTCCGGAATCTGCGGGAGTCCGTAGTCTGAGTTTGGATAGCAAGTTGTGAGCGCCATCGTTCCGAATGGCAGTTCTGATCTGTCCGGTTCCGGTAGCCGCGCCAGATTTTCACGCAGCTCGCGCCTGCTCCGCCACGCCGATTTCGAGCGGGTGTATACGCAGGGCCAGCGTCATTTCGCGGCTCATATGACAGTTTTTTACCTGCGACGCGCGCAAGGAGACGCGGCCCGGGTTGGATTCACCGTGGGACGCGTGTTAGGCGGTGCAGTTGACCGCAATCGGATGAAACGTCGCTTGCGCGAGGCAGTGCGTCGCCATTTGCCGCCGGGAGTTCCGGTGGATGTTGTGATTAATCCGAAGAAGTCCTTGCTCACCGCCGATTTTGCCGATTTGCTGGATGAGGTCAGTCGCGCCTTCGCGGTGATTCAGAAGGCGACCGGGAACCGATGAACCAATTGTCCAAGACCATCGTGTTAAGCCTGCTGCGGGGATACAAGTGGGCGATCTCCCCAATGCTTTCGCCCGCCTGCCGCTACGTTCCCACCTGTTCCGAGTACGCGCTGGAAGCTGTGGATCGCTACGGCGTGCTACCTGGGAGCGTAATGGCTATGCGTCGAGTGCTCCGCTGCCATCCATTTGCGGGCAGCGGACACGACCCCGTGTTCAATCCAAAGACAGGCGCGACAGTCCGGAGCGGTGGTAGATAACTTGCCAGACTTTCCCAATCCTCAACACGAACCCGGAATGGAGCGCCGACTTCTGCTGGTCTTCGCGCTCACATTTCTCGTGATCATTGTCTTTCAACCGCTTCTAAAGAAATATCTGCCTCAAGCCCCGCCTCCGCCGGCAAAAAATGAAACGCAATCCTCGATCCCATCGGCGAATAGTGGCAGTCCGCCTCCGGCGGTGCAAGCTCGGACGACAACTCCAACTTCTGTCGCCACCAAGCAAGCCACTTCGGAGTCGGAAACAGTTATCGAAAATGACCTGTACCGGATCACGTTTACCAATCGCGGCGGCCAAGTCAAATCCTGGGTACTGAAGAAATATGATGACGATCAGGGAAGGCCTCTGGACCTGATCAATCGCAGCGCCTCCGAGAAATACGGCTACCCGCTCTCGCTGTGGACTTATGACGAGACTCAACGTAACAAGCTGAACTCTGCGCTCTACGTTGCCTCGCAGTCGGGAAGTTTGCAAGCTCCGGCGGATATCGTCTTCGAATATGCCGACCAGGATGTGGTCGTCCGCAAGAGATTCTCATTTGATCACACCTACGTAGTGCGGGTGGAAACCTCGCTCCAGGTGAAAGGAACTGAGATCCCCGCCTTTCCCATGTGGCCGGCGGGCTTCGGGGATGAGACCGGCGCCGCTTCCTACCACTCAAGCCGGATCGAGTATCAGTACAACAACAGCACCGAACGCCTGGACATTAAAAAGGTCAGCGGCGGCAACACGATAAGAGGCCCGTTCAACTGGGCGGGCGTGGTAGATCAATACTTCGCTGCGGTGTTTTTGCCCGACAATCCGCAGGACGCCGCGCTCGTGACACTCCGCAATCCGCTCGATGTTCCCAAAGATGCGCGCAATCCAAATCCGCAAGACACAACTAAAGTGGACGTGCTGGGCACCGCCGTAGGCAACATTATCGGTCCGACGGCTGAGCGGGCGTACGTAGGTCCGAAGTCGCTGAGTGTTCTCGAATCCGTGCCCGTGCCGACCATACAAGGTGCCCCGCAAGACCTGCGCGCCCTGGTCAATTTTGGATTCTTCGGAGTGATTGCCCGCCCGCTGTTTCTGTGGCTTAAGTGGACATACGATTACGTCCACAACTGGGGGTGGGCCATTGTTATTCAGACCCTGATCATCAATCTCGCTCTGTTACCGCTGCGCGTTTCTGGCATGAAGTCGGCCTTGAAGATGCAAAAAGTCCAGCCGCAAATGAATGCGATCAAGGACAAATATAAGAAGTACACCATGCGCGATCCCCGGAAACAGGAGATGAATCAGGAAATTGCCGCGCTCATGAAGAAAGAAGGTGTCAGCCCGGCGGGTGGTTGCTTGCCGATGATTATCCAGATGCCATTCTTATTCGCGTACTACAGCATGCTGGGTGCAGCCCTCGATCTTCGCCATGCCCACTGGTTGTGGATCCGTGACCTATCTTCCCCCGATCCTTACCACATACTTCCCATCGGAATTCTTATCACCATGTTTCTGACCCAAAGGATGACACCGCAGGCGGGGATGGATCCGTCGCAGCAGAGAATGATGAACATCATGATGCCGGTTATGCTCGGTGTTATCAGTTGGAACCTGGCTGCGGGATTGTGTCTTTACTGGGCGGAGGGCAACCTGATCGCGATCGCACAACAAGCCATCATGAACCGCACAAGTTTGGGCCGCGAGATGCGCGAACTAGCCTTGAAGAGAGCACGAAAGAAAGAGAAGTAGAGGTCAACTTTCAGTTCTCTGTGCCCGAATGAAAGTTGAGGACTGATCCAATCATGTCGATCCCCGATAAAGTCGGCGCCGCCAATAGAATCAACGAATTATTGGGTGGCATCGTCACGCGAGGCGGTTTGCGATTGAAATATCGCATTACCGTGGACCCACCGCTGGCGGACAACCGCGACTGGGAAAAGCCCGAGATACTGGTTGAGTTTTCCGGACCGGATTCCCCGTTGCTCCTTGAACGCGGGGCAGAGTTACTGCGTTCGCTCGAACTGCTGACCATGGAAATGCTTCGATTGCCCGGAGGCGAACATGAAAAGGTCAGCTTCGATTGTATGAACCACCGCAGTATGCGTCTTGAGGAACTGCGCCTGGCCGCCGACGTAGCCGCGGAACGAGTTCGCAAGACGGGCACACCGTATGAGTTCGCGCCGATGTCGTCGCGGGAGCGTCGTATCGTCCACCTGGCATTGCGCGACCACGCCGACTTACGCACGGAGAGCGAAGGCGAGGGTCTTCGCCGCTTTGTTGTGGTGTATCCCAAAGACTACAAGTCAACGAGCAAACCTGCGCGAAGAATTTTACCGTAGGGTGCGGTGATGCCTGAAGCGCCGGCACAGCAGACGCGCGTCTCCTCAGCAACCCATTAGAATCTCCACGTGAATCTCGACGACACCATCGTAGCCATCGCTACTCCTCCGGGCCGCGGCGGAATCGGCGTCGTCCGTCTTTCGGGACCAGAGGCTCGCGCAATTGCCCTTCCAATGTTGCGCCTGAAGCATGAACTCGAAGCTGGGCACGCAGTCTTCGGCGAACTGGTCGAGCCAGGCGGGGGCGCAGAACCTTGCCCCGTCCCAACTGAGCGAAGTTCAGCTGATCGCATCGACGAAGTTGTGGTCACCTACTTTGCCAAGCCGCATTCCTATACCACCGATGACATCATCGAAATCTCGAGCCACGGTTCGCCCATTGTGCTACGTCATGTTGTCGAACTAGCTCTTGCCCGCGGGGCACGCCTTGCGGAACCTGGAGAGTTCACCATGCGGGCTTTTCTCAATGGACGCATCGATCTCACACAAGCCGAAGCAGTCCGTGATCTCATCGATTCTCAAACTCTTTACCAGGCTAAAGTCGCGGCACAGCAACTCGAAGGTGCCCTCTCACGCCGGTTGCAGCCCGTAAAGCAGAAACTGATTGAATTGATCGCGGTCCTGGAAGCCGGCATCGACTTCGCTGAAGATGACATCTCCGTGTTGCCAACCGAGCAAATCGTCCAACGTATCGCGACGATACGAGGCCCGCTTGAAGAGCTTGCAGCCACGTTCGCCTATGGAAAAATCGTCCACGAAGGTCTCACGCTCGCGATTGTCGGCCGTCCCAATGTCGGCAAATCGAGTCTGTTCAATCGACTGGTCGAGCGTGAACGCGCCATCGTGACGGCGACGCCGGGAACCACGCGTGATCTAATCAGCGAGACGGTTGCACTTGGTGGGATTCCGGTTCGACTGGTGGACACAGCGGGCATCAGGCGAGCTCTGGATGAGGCCGAAAGCATTGGAATCCGCAAATCTATGGAAGCCATTGCAGGCGCTGATCTCGTCCTGATTGTTCTCGATTCTTCACAACCTGTTACCGAGGAGGATGCGGAACTGCTGGAGCAGGGAGCTAAGCGGCCGGCGATTGTGGTGGAGAACAAGGCGGATCTCTCCAGTTTCCCGACCAGTGTTCTCGGTTCTCAGTTGCCGCGGGTACGGACCTCGGCAATTACGGGCGAGGGAATCGGCGCGTTACGCAACGAGATCCTGCGCCACATCGGCGGAGAAACTGGCGTGCAGGTGGAAACTGGGTTCGTTACCAGCCTGCGGCATCAGTCATTGATCCGGGAAGCAATAACTGCGCTCGATGCCGCCCAGGCAGCAGTTCGCGGCAAGATTCCTCACGAGATGATCCTGCTCGACTTGTACAACGCCCTGCGCCAGCTTGATGAAATCACGGGCGCGACTGCTACAGATGACATCCTGAATCTGATCTTCAGCACCTTCTGTATTGGAAAATAGGCCTGGGATGGTACATTTTTCACAGGACAACAAGTTGGCCCGGAGGGACCTTTGTCACTGGTAGTGAAACTGGAGGACGATCTAGGCGAGCGTAGTGACTGGATCATGCTTCACGGTGTGATTCCCGCGCGCGATGAAAAGAACTTTCCGTTTTTACGCTGCATCGATTTATATGGAAAAACTGTGTTCAATCATCTCCAGATGGAAAGCTTCCTTGAAGAATGGGATCGGGTTCGCGATCGCGCCCACGACGAATCTCAGCAAGACGCGTGGCAGAAAGTCAAAAACATGGCTGTAGCTTGTCAGGTGGATCGCGACTTATATTTGAAATTTGTGGGCAATTAGAGCGCCGCGTTGCTCATTTCGACAGCACTCCCAGAGTTTGCCGGAACATGACTTCAAACGAGCTCCCCTTCCCATTCTTCTCGACCGAAGCCAAAGCCCGCTCCGCAGCCGCCCGCTGATAACCGAGATTCATTAAAGCCGACAAAACATCTTCTTCCACGGCACTCATGGCCGGCGTTACCGGAGATTCTGCGATCCCTTCGGTGGGCAGCTTGTCACGAAGCTCCAACACCATCCGTTCCGCGGTCTTCTTCCCAATTCCGGGGATGCGGGTGAGGCGCGCGACGTCATTGCCACGAATGGCGCTCACCATTTCATCCGCCGCCATCCCGCTGAGGATCGTAATGGCTAGCTTCGGGCCAATCCCGCTCACCGTGATCAGCTTCTCGAATAACCGTTTTTCCGCAGGGCGCAAAAATCCATAGAGCGCAATCAAATCTTCCCGCACATGAGTATGAATATGTAAGGTGACCTCGGCGCCGACCGCCGGCAAATCAGAGAACGTTGGAACGCTGATGGTAACGTCGTAACCCACACCACCAGTTTCGACTATCGCCTGATTCGGATGCTTCGCCAGCAATTTGCCCCGCAGATGAGCAATCATGTTCTGGTCATTCTAGCCGGAGATGCTCGCATATCGAAATCAGAACTAGAACCGAAACAAATAGGAGACTTTGACAAAAAATTGGCGGCTGTCATTGATGTAGCCAGTGCGCGTCCGCGTGATCGTTCCTGCGGCGGAATCGAGCATCAGATTTTGCAGGTCGCTATTGTAACCAACGTAGATCGCGGTTCCGGGATGCAAGAGGTAGGTGATAAGAAAGTCGCCGTTAAATTGCTTCGAAGTTTCTAACGAGGTCAGCGCTGGATTAGCCAAAGTTGCGGTGTATTGCAGGATCAGGCGCAGCGAAAGTTGACGGTTAAACTGCCAATTCCACTTGCTGCGCACAATATGATTGTTAAAAATTGCCGCACCACTATTACGGTCGCGCAATCGGTCAAACAAATAAGTGTTATCGATTTTCAGGGCCGAAATTGGCCTGAAAGACAAAAGAAGATTTACTACATCTGCCAATGCGAGCACAGGTGACTGGTCCGCGGGAGGCACAAAATCCACTCCCGTGCCCCGTTGGTAATAAGCCTGGACCGTAGCTTTAGGCAGATAGCTCGTGCCCGCCGCGATAAAGTAGTTGTGCTCATGATAATCCTGGTCCTGTGCGAGAGTGGGAAAATCTCTAGGACGCAGCCGCTCACGAAAATCAGTATAGGGAGAAAAATTGAAAAAAGTTTGGCCTCTTAGCCGGAACACGAGAGTAGGACTGTACAGCGCGTCAAGACGGGTTCCATCGTGTGACCAAACATGATCAGTCAACAGGCTCGGTCCCCAGGACAGGACTGAGCTGCTTTCAGGCCAGAAACGGTAATCCAGGCTATTGCCGATCTGGCGAATGTCCACACGGTTTACGAATCCGGCATTGGTGGTGAAACCCGGACTGATGTCGTTGTAGGTGGCGTCGTAGTTGAGGTGAGTCGCGCTGTAATTCGCTTCGGCCTTGTAGGCAGGTCCGGCTTCATAGCTCCGATCCTGATTCTTTGTAGAACTGGTAACGGCCTGAAAATTTCCTGTCCAGTTGGGATTGAACTTCAATCGGCTATCGATTCCGCCCACGCGATTAAATTCATCCGCCGCGGGGAACTCCCAATCGGTGTAGATCGCTCCAATACTGGATTGCCCAAAAATGTCGCGGTTCACGCGGGCTATAGCGAAGGTGGAACGTTCTCCGGCGAGGGGATCACTATCTGGAACTCGATTGCCGGGCCCACGGTCGTCGGTTGCCAGGATTCCCAGCGAGTACGGTCCCAATTTCCCGGTCAGCCGCGCACCGAATTGCGGATCGCCGATGCGGCGGGTAAAGAACAAGTCAATGGGAGTCTTGAAATAGTCAGAGTTTTCCAGAAAGAATGGTCGCCTTTCGGGGAAGAATACTTCGAAACGCTGATTGACCGTGATCTGGGGCTCGTCGGACTCTACCTGGCTGAAGTCGGGATTGGCGGTGACGTCCAGTACCAGGTTGTCGTGTAGAACGAACTTGGAATCGATCCCCCCGCGGAACTCGGCGTCGCGATGATCGAAGCGTGGGGCCGTCGGGTCACGCGTGTCCAATGCTCGAAAAGAACGCAGCACGCCGTACGGAATGAACTGCATATTCCGGCCGGGCGAAATATCTTCCAGGCCCCCGGCCGTAGCGCCCTGGGCCAACCGCCCTTCTACGCCGCGGGAAATCTCTGGCCAGAAATCATCTTCGTTCTCGCGCAGGATACCCCGGTAGAGAATAATCCCCCACGATTGTTCGCGTGCGGGAGAAAAGCGCAGGCTCTTAAAGGGAATTGCCATCCATACCACGTATCCGCGGCTGGTTAGCTTTCCGTTAGAGTGCCAAACAGTGTCAAATGAGGGATCGAAGTTGGCGGTGCTGCCAGTGTTATCTTCGTGCGGTACCTCAGTCCAAATCGCGTCCCATTGCACTCCCAAGGGAGTGGTCTGAAAAGCGTAAGCCCGTCGGCGATCGTGAAACGTATCCAGCATGATCTCGATCGTGTCGTCATCGAAGATATCTTCCCGCCGAGACATCCGCGCCCGCACCTTGGCTGGATCATCGAAACATACGAACACCACGTACAGGTTCTTCTCGTCGTAGCCTAGGTATGCCTCGGTTCGCTGCGACGCGAGATCGCCATTGTGCGGGTTTCTCTGTATGAAACCTGTAACTTTGACCATCTGGGACGCGTTTGCGGTCGCAGGCGCCATGCTAAGAAAATCTTCGAGCGCAGGTGGATAGGCGAGCCGCGGGATGAGTATCTGCGGATTCGGAGCGGCAAACCCGGGCCCGGCAAGGCTAAGAAGGCAGCACACTACCGCCCACAGGCGCAGAGGCCTTAGTTGATTAAATAAAGACGCGAACAATAATGCCCTCTCACACCGACTTACTGGGGTCGGAGGCAAGATACACTATTGGTCTAAACATCCCAAGTGACCTGTCAGTGACTCTTGTTATAGTGGAAAAAGGTTACTTAGCGAAGGAAGCTGGCGGAGTAATTGGAACAAGTAGAATGTCTTTTAGCCAGTATTTGTGCCAGGGCAAAGCTAAAACAATGAGCTCTGTTTCCGGTTGGGGGTAATTCCGAAATGCTCATAGGCTAGCTGAGTGGCAACGCGTCCGCGAGGGGTACGGTTCAAAAAACCGATTTGAATCAAGAAAGGCTCGTAGATTTCCTCGATAGCCTCCGGCTCTTCAGCCAGGACCGCCGCCAGAGTGTTTACTCCCACTGGCCCTCCCTGATATTTCTCAATGAGGGTAAGCAGCAGTTTTCGATCCACTTCGTCGAAACCATGGCGGTCCACTTCCAGCATTTGGAGTGCCGCCTGCGCGGTCGGCAGATCAATAGTTCCTTTGCCTCGAACCTGGGCAAAGTCGCGCACCCTCCGCAGCAGCCGGTTGGCGATTCTCGGGGTTCCTCGAGAACGGCTGGCAATTTCCAGCGCTCCGGGACGATCGATTTCGACGCCGAGAATGTCTGCCGACCGTTCCACAATTACCCGCAACTCCTCACTACTGTAAAATTCCAATCGCAGCACGATGCCGAAGCGCGAGCGCAAGGGCGATGAAAGCAGCCCGGCGCGTGTGGTCGCGCCGATAAATGTGAACGGCTTCACGTCCATAGTGTGGGTGCGCGCCGCCGGTCCCTGGCCAATAATGATGTCCAGCTTGTAGTCCTCCAGCGCGGAGTACAAGATTTCCTCCAGCGCCGGCTGCAGGCGGTGCACCTCGTCAATGAACAGCACCTGCTTCTCGCGGACGTTGGTCAGAATCGCGGTGAGGTCACCCTTGATCTGCAGCGTCGGCCCCGAAGTCTGCTGAAACGGCACCGCCAATTCGTTGGCAATAATTGTGCCCAGCGTCGTCTTGCCGAGTCCCGGAGGACCATACAGCAACACGTGATCCAGCGCTTCGCCGCGCGAGCGGGTGGCTTCGATGGCGACAGCAAGGTTTTCTTTGACTTTGGATTGTCCGATGAACTCAGCCAGCCGCTGCGGCCGCAGCTTCAACTCAAATGAAGAATCGTCCTCAACCGGCGCCGCCGACACCAGTCGCTGCTTTAGATCAGGAATGTTTTTGAGAGTAGCCACGCTACGGCGATAGTAAAGCGAAAACTATCGCGATGCAATCACTGTTACATGCACCTGATAACGAGTTTGCGATACTGCAGGATAGCAAGCCTTGAGCACAGATTAAGCACGCTTCAGCTTCGCCGGCTCTTTTTCGCCGACCCGCTTGCTGACCTCGATAATGATCTTTCCCGTGCGCTTATCGGCGTCCACGATTACGTGGTCTCCATGAAGTATCTCGCCGTCGAGGATCTTGAGAGCCAGCGGATCCTGCACCAGCTTCTGGATCGCCCGCTTCAACGGCCGCGCGCCAAAGTTCGGGTCGAAGCCCTCGGTGAACAGAACGTCCTTGGCCGCTTCGGTAAGCTCGAGTGAAATCTTGCGCTCCGCCAACAGGCGTCGCACCTCTTCCAACCGCAGCTCAATGATCTTCACGAGTTGTTCCCGGCCGAGCGGGCGGAAGACGATGACGTCATCCACACGGTTCAGGAATTCCGGTTTGAAATGGCCGTGCAGCGCATTCACAACCAACTTACTGGCTGCTGCAAATTCGTCTGCAGTGCGCATAGTGTCGGCTTGCAGGTAAGCTGATCCGATGTTTGAGGTCATGATGATCACGGTGTTGCGGAAGTCCACGGTTCGGCCTTTGCCATCGGTCAAGCGACCGTCGTCCATGATTTGCAGCAGGATGTTGAACACATCCGCGTGCGCCTTCTCGATTTCGTCAAACAAAATCACAGAATAGGGACGCCGACGCACCTGCTCGGTGAGTTGGCCGCCCTCTTCGTATCCGACGTAGCCCGGAGGCGCGCCGATCAGCCGCGAGACGGCATGCTTCTCCATGTACTCGGACATATCAATTCGAATCAGGGCGTGCTCGTCATCGAAAAGGAACTCAGCCAGGGCTCGTGCCAGTTCGGTCTTGCCCACGCCTGTCGGACCCAGAAAGATGAAGGAGCCAATCGGACGCTTGGGATCGCTAAGCCCGGCACGCGAACGGCGGATAGCATTAGAAACCCGCTCCAACGCGGTCTCCTGGCCGACCACGCGTTGGCGCAGACGATCTTCCATGGTGACCAGCTTCTTGACCTCGCTCTCCAGCATTTTCGAGACCGGAATGCCGGTCCACTTGGAAACAATGCGGGCCACGTCTTCTTCGTCCACTTCTTCCTTGAGCATGCGGGACTTGCCCTTGACGTCCATCTGCGCCGTCAGCTTGTTCAGTTCTTCTTCGGTCTGGCGCAACAAGCCGTAGCGGATTTCGGCCACGCGTTGCAGATTGCCCTGGCGCTCCTCGGTCTGTTCTTCAAGTTTCAATTGTTCAATTTTTTCTTTGAGCTCGCGAGCGCGTGCGATCAGTTCTTTTTCGCGCTTCCAGTTGGCCTTCAGAATATTCGCGCGCTCCCGAATCTCGGCCAGCTCTCTGTCAATCACTGCCAGCCGCTCCCTGGAGTTGGGATCGTCTTCTTTCTTCAAGGCTTGACGTTCGATCTCCAATTGAGTGGCCCGGCGTTCGAGCTGGTCGATTTCAGTGGGCATGGAATCGATCTGTATGCGCAGCGAAGCCGCCGCTTCGTCAATCAGGTCAATGGCCTTGTCCGGCAGGAAACGGTCGGAGATATAGCGATGTGAAAGCGTGGCCGCCGCCACAATTGCTGAATCTTTAATGCGGACGCCGTGATGAACCTCATAGCGTTCCTTCAAGCCGCGCAGGATGGCAATCGTGTCCTCAACGTTAGGCTCACCCACGAAAACAATCTGGAAACGGCGTTCGAGCGCCGCATCCTTCTCAATATATTTGCGGTATTCGTTCAGCGTGGTAGCGCCAATAGCGCGTAGCTCTCCACGAGCCAGCGCCGGCTTCAACATGTTGGAAGCGTCGATCGCCCCTTCGGCCGCTCCCGCTCCCACCAGGGTGTGAAGTTCGTCGATAAACAGAATAATTTGTCCCGCAGAGTCTTCAATCTCTTTCAACACCGCTTTCAGGCGGTCTTCAAATTCACCTCGGTATTTCGCTCCTGCCAGCATGGCTCCGAGATCAAGTGCCACCACGCGCTTGTTCTTCAAAACTTCCGGTACGTCGCCGGAGACGATGCGCTGCGCCAAACCTTCCACAATGGCGGTCTTGCCAACGCCCGGCTCTCCGATAAGCACGGGATTATTCTTGGTACGGCGGGAGAGCACCTGCACAACCCGGCGGATCTCTTCATCACGTCCAATCACCGGATCGAGCTTGCCTTTGCGGGCCTGCTCGGTGAGGTCGCGAGCGTAACGCTCGAGTGCCTGATACTTGGCTTCAGGATTCTGGTCAGTCACCTTCTGTGAACCACGCACCGCGGTCAGGGCTTTTAGGATCGCATCGTAAGTCGCACCGTGGCGAGCCAGGATTTCCTGGGCGGGATTGCGTTTCACCTGTGTGACAGCGAGCAGCAGGTGCTCGGTAGAGACGTACTCATCTTTGAAGTTGTCTGCTTCCTTGAAGGCGCGCTCTAGAACCTGGTTGACGCTCTGGGAAAGGGTCGGCTGAATCGCGTCTCCGCCCGACACTTTCGGGAGGCGCTCGATCTCCTGGTAGGCGTCGCGTAATACGGTCTGCGCGCTGATACCAATCTTCTCCAGAACCGGAGGCACGATGCCTTCCCGGTCTTCGAGCAGCGCTGCCAGCAAGTGCACCGGCATGAACTCCGGATTGCCGTGCTCGGAAGCCAGAGTGCTGCCGCGTTGCACCGCTTCCTGCGCCTTCACCGTAAATTTATCCCAGCGTATTGCCATTGTTTTTGTCTTTCAATTAGTCACTCTCTGCTTAAGTCCAGCGAAATGCCACGGGTTGTGAGCGGATTCGATGAAGCACAGAGTTTCGCATTTGCTCAAACCCCAAGAAAAAAGGAAGACGGGTCAACCCGCCTCCCTTTTGCAGCATTCCTTCAATGAGTAGCGTTATGCTGCCCGGCCCGCGCCTTTGGATTCTTTGCCTTCCAGGGTGCGCTCGCTGCCTACATTCACTTTGATCTGCTTAGGTTTGGCTTCGGCCTTCTTCGCCAGGGTGATCTTCAGCACGCCCTTATCGTAGGTCGCGCTTACCTGCTCGGGATCAACCGTATTGGGCAGCGTGAACTGCCGAGTAAAGCTTCCATACTGCCGCTCAACCCGGCGGAAGTTCTCTTCTTTCTCTTCCTTTTCGAACTTACGCTCGCCGTGCACGGTCAGGGTGTTGTTCTCGATGCGGACATCAATGTCCTTCTCGTCAATTCCCGGAACCTCAATCTTCAGAGTAATGCTGTGCTCGTCTTCATAGACGTCCACAGGCGGCGCAAAGTTGGTGGTAGTCAAGGATTCCTCCGAACCACCCTCGGCGCGATATTGGTCGCGGACTAAACGGTTCATGCGCTCTTGTAAGGTGGTGAACTCACGGAAAGGATCCCAACGGGTTAGTACTGTCATAGCTGAATTCCTCCTGAAAAATCTCGCTCAAGGCATTCGATGCTCATTAAGCTTAAACGAATCATAAAATATGAGTGTCTTATTGTCAATCAAACTAAGGCGCTAATGCTCAATAATTTACGAAACAACAAAACATTTTAGATAGGCAGTTTCCGGCACCCCCAGCAGCACAGGATGATCCGGAGATTGACCTCTTCGTTCCACCACCCGGAGGGGCTTGCGAAGGTCGCCGGCGGCCTCTGATAGCATCTGGGCGAAGTCCGCTTGGCTCACATGGTAGGAGCACGAACAGGTGATTAGGACTCCTCCCGGGCGCAGCATCTTCAGCGCGCGAAGGTTGAGCTCCTTGTAGCCGCGCAGGGCAGTTTCGAGATTGCGCTTGCTCCGCGCGAAGGCCGGAGGGTCGAGCACAATCGTGTCGTACTGGCGGCCGGCGTCAGCGTAGTCGCGCAATAAATCGAAAGCATTGGCTTCAATCCATTCCACCTCGTGTCCGTTCAAGGCTGCATTGCGTTCCGCGACTTCCAGAGCGGATCGCGAGCTATCCACCCCGCTGACCTTAGAGCATTGCTGTGCCAGGTGCAGCGAGAATCCCCCCTGATAGCAGAAAACATCCAGCGCCTCCCCTCGTGCATATCGTTGGGCGGCGGCATAGTTTTCACGCTGATCGAGGAAGGCGCCGGTTTTCTGTCCCAGCAGGGCGTCAAAATGAAATCGCACGCCATTCATGGAAAAAACGGTGTTGCTCTTTTCCCCAAGAGCCAGGCTCGAAGCGCGCGCTGGAAGCTGTTCCAGTTCGCGAACCCGCGGATCGACACGTTCCACAATTGCAGCCGGCTTCAGCCGATCGCCGAGTTCAGAGAGGACGGTTTGACGTAGCGGCTCCGAGTCCATGGCCTGCGTGAGCACCTGGAACGAGAGCAAGTCGTTATAGCGATCCACGATCAAGCCGGGAAGAAAGTCGGCCTCGCTGAATACCACGCGATAAGCATCGGTTTCGCGGAGCACCTGCTCGCGGTACGCGATTGCAGCCTGGATTCGCTTCCGTACCAAACCGGGCAAGTCTTCTACTTTGCCCGGGGAAATCATGCGGATCGCGATCTGGGAGGAACTGCTATACAGTGCAGTCCCCAAGAACTTTCCGCGTTCGTCGGCGACGTCCACCACAGCGCCGGGAGGAACTGCGTCGCTGGAAACCATGTCCGAGCGATAGACCCATACGTGTCCGTTCTTTAAGCGACTGGATCCCCGGGAGGAAAGCTTCACGGTTCGATGTGTTTCTGCAGATGACGCAGATTGTCGCGGCATGAGGAAATCTTAAACCCACTCGCTCCCCTGCGCATGTCATCCCGCGCGCTGAATGGATTCCTGTTTCTTTGGGGAGTGTGAGCTAGCTTGCTGCGGGATGCTGGGAGGTTTCCGTTGCTGCGTGGGACTTTTCTGCGCGGGCTACCTTCAGATCGGCGTTTAGCTCGTCGAGAATTACCATGGGCAACTCTTCCGCCCATTCGTCCAATTGTTCCTCTTCCAGTCCGCCCTTTAGGCGAATGGCAGATCGGATGTCATCAGCAAAAGCGGTGGTGAACTCACCGGACCGGAACTCCGTGTCGCCGACCTTCCTTCCGGTGTGAGCGTCGTACACTCTCCGGCTGGAACTGCCCTGGGCATTTACAAAGGCAAGAAACGCCTCGCCGATTCCCTCGAAATCGGGACGATAGAACCATGCTTTGTCGATGTGGATTTTCGGCCGCGCTCTCCGTTTAGCGGTCAGACTCGGCCGCTCCACCGCAATCTCGTTTGCCGGATTGTAGTAGAGAACCCGCTGGCAGGATTCGCAGATGACCATCTTTCCGCTGCGCACATCGTTATAGGTTTGGGGACGTAACATCACACGGCAAGTCAGACATTGCTGATCGCGAACCTCTGAAAGTCCGCTGCCCCGGAACTTTGATACCCGATCGTAATGGCGCAACAAATCGGGATCAACTCCAGCCCGCGCTTTTTCTCGTTTTGCATTCCACTCCGCGAGCTGCTTTTCGTCTTCCGCAGTGCGTTCGCGAGCCTCGGTCTTCTCTTTTTCGATTTCCGCCATCTCTGCTTTTAGTTCGAGTTCGGCGGCCTTAACACTCTTCTCCCGGGCTTCAGCGTTCACCATCAACTCGAGAATCTTGTCCTCATTAGCGCGTATATCCTGCTCGGCAAACTGGATCTCGTGCATCAGCGCTCGATACTGTTCGTTGGTTTTTACTTCGAGCGATTGGTCGCGATACTTGGAAATTTTCTGTTGCGCGTCTTTGATAGCGGTTTCGTACTTTCGGCGATTGGCTTCGTCAGCCTTGACCGCAATTTTGGCGTTTTCCAGAACCGCTTTGGTGCCCGCCAGCTTCTCTCCAATTGCGGCCACCCGCTTGGGCAGAGCTGCGATTTCTTCTTTGAGGCGGAGGACTTCCCGGTCGGCTAGTTGCAAATCTATTAGGTTTTGTACGTCTGGAAGCATTATTCAGAGGGCACTATGGTGATTTTAGCATGCGAACGTGGACTTTTTGCCCGGCACCGGGAACAAGCCTTCTGCATCATCCGCCCTGACGGTGTACACTTTTCAACCCTGCTTATGGCCAGCCTCGTACCCTGGAGTTTCCGCATGAAACGGTTCGTTCCTCTGACGGTAGTCTTTACTGTACTTATCTCTTGGGCGATGGCCCAGTCGCCGGACCCCGAGCGCGCAGGAAAAGAACCGCTCACGATTGAAGCGATTTTCGCCGAAGGGGGCATCACCGGTCGAGGACCCGAGACAATCAAGTGGAGTCCGGACAACACTAAATTCTCTTTCATCCAGCGCGATGACTCCGGCGAGCATGGTGAACTGTGGTATGTGGATGCTGCCACCGGCGAGAAAAAAGTGCTGGTCAGCGAAGTAAAACTGGCCGCACTGGCCCCGCCCATCAGCAAGATCCAGGACGAGCGGGAAAAGGAACGCATTACCCGCTACCATGTGGCTTCTTACCTCTGGGCTCCCGACTCCAAACATCTGCTATTTGATTCCCAGGGTCAGTTATGGATTTATAGCGCCGAGAGCGGCACCGCAGTCCAGTTCACTTCTAGCCCAGAACCCGGCCTGGACCCAAAGTTCTCGCCCGACGGCAGCCATGTCGCTTATGTTCGCCTGCACAATCTTTATGTACGTCCTGTTTCCGGAAAAGATGAGAAACAACTTACCAAGGACAAAGATGAAAACCTGTTAAACGGCGAAGTGGACTGGGTCTACGCCGAGGAATTGAGTGTTCGCAGCAATTACTACTGGTCGCCGGACGGCGCCAACATTGTGTTCCTGCAGATGGACGAAACCAGGGTGCCTACTTATCCCATCACGGATTGGTTGCCCACCCATCCTACCGTTGATATGGAAAAGTATCCGAAAGCGGGCGATGCCAACCCGGCCGTGCGCCTGGGCGTGATCAGCGCTTCCGGCGGTAAAGTGAAGTGGATTTCTCTTACGGACGAACAGGACATCTACGTTCCACGCTTCGGCTGGGTGCGAGACGGGCTGCTCTGGGCGGAAGTCCTGAATCGCGCTCAAGACAAGATGGATCTGTATTTCATCGACGCTCATTCCGGTCAGTCCCGCAAGATACTGACCGAAACCAGCCCAGATGGCTGGGTGAAAGTAACCGACGACCTTCGCATTTTCAAATCAGGCGACCGCTTCATCTGGTCGAGCTGGCGCGACGGACATACTCATCTCTACCTTTACAGCTTCGACAAGCAGAATCCTTTGGCAGGCGAGGCTAAGCTTGAACGCCAGCTTACCCGAGGCGATTTTGAAGTGCTTGATGTCGCCGAAATGGACGAGAGCATCGGGGTTCTTTATTTCACCTGTAACAAAGACGATCCGCGCCAGCAGCAACTCTGTTCCGTAAAAATCGACGGATCCAATTTTCAATTGGTCTCGCGGGAAGAAGGTAGCCACGAACCCACTTTTGCCGACGATGGGAAACATTACGTCGACAGTTTTTCTGCCGTTCTCACGCCGCCGCGTCTGTCCATTTGCAGTCGCGGCAATTCCTGCAAAACAGTTTGGGATTCGCGCAGCGTCGTCGATTTCGGCCTCATCGCGCCCAAATTCCTGGATTTCAAAGCTGACGATGGCACGACTCTACACGGCGAATTGCTTCTACCGGCAAATGTTGCGCTAGATGCGAAGATCCCGCTGATCGTCAACGTATATGGCGGCCCCGCAGGCCAGTTGGTGCGCAATGAATGGATTGGCACTACCGGACTTTTTCATCAACTCCTGGCTCGCCGTGGTTGCGCCATCTTCTCCGTCGACAACCGCGGTACCCCTGGACGGGACCGCAAGTTCCAAACCGCAATCCGCCACCAGTTCGGTGCCATCGAGCTCAAGGACCAGCTTACAGCTCTCGATCAGCTGCTCTCTCAATATCCCCAACTGGACCGCAGCCGCATCGCCACCTGGGGCTGGAGTAATGGCGGTTCCATGACGCTGTACGCGCTCACTCACTCCGATGTGTTTAAAAGTGGCGTTTCCGTAGCGCCGGTCAGCGACTGGCGCAACTACGATTCCATTTACACCGAACGCTACATGGGATTGCCCAAGGAAAATCCCAAAGGATACGAGGAGTCATCCATGCCGAAAGCAGCCGACAGGCTGCACGGGTCGTTGCTGTTGGCTCATGGCAGCAGTGATGACAATGTTCATTTTCAAAACAGCGTGCAGATGGTCGACGCCCTCGTCAAGGCAGGCAAGCAGTTTCAATTCATGATTTATCCCAACAAGACGCACGGCATCGGAGGCTCTTCTTCGCGCGTGCACTTGTTTCACATGATTGAAAACCAGTTCGAGCACGAATTGGGGCTGGCTCAACCATGAACACTCCTATGCACCGCCTAACGCTCGGCGACTTCGAACTCACCGCCATTTCCGATGGTATTTATCATCTCGATGGCGGAGTTTTCTTCGGCGTGGTCCCCAAGGTCATGTGGGAACGGAAAGTAAAAGCCGACGAGAAGAACCTGGTGCCCAGTGGATTGAATTCGGTAGTCGTGCGCACCAGCAAAAAGACTGTCCTGATCGAGACCGGCCTCGGGAATAAACTGCCCGAACGCCTGGTTAAGAACTATGGTCAGCCCTCCGAACTGCTAACTAATCTCACTGCTACAGGTATTTCTCCCGAGGATATCGACATCGTCATCAACACCCATTTGCATTTCGACCATTGTGGATGGAACACGGTGCGAAAGGGAGACAAGGTTGTCGCAACTTTCCCTAACGCCCAATATTACGTGCAGGAAGGGGAGTGGCAGCATGCTCGCCAGCAACACGAGCGCGATGCCGTCAGCTACATCAGCGACAACTACGATCCGCTGATTGCCAGCGGCCAAATGCAGCTCATGACGGGCGACCAGGAGATTATTCCCGGCATCTCGGTCCGGATCTTTCCTGGACACACAGAGAGCATGCAGGCTGTGATGATCGAAAGCGGTGGCCAGACCGCCTGCTATATCTCCGATTTGATTCCCACCACCGCGCATATCGACCTCACCTGGGTGATGGCCTTCGATCTCTGTCCGCTGCAGACCATCGACAGTCGCAAGCGCTACTACGCCCAGGCAATTCCACAAAAGTGGTTGACTATCTTCACTCACGATCCCAACGTGCCGTGGGCTTACGTGGAAGAAGCTGAGAAGGGCCGCCTAGTGGCAAAGCCCCTACCGAAATGAATCAGGCTTCCGTTGTGGGGCAGGTTTTACCCCAATCCCGGATATGTTCCACTCTGCTCGTTGCACCGGGCCACATCCCAACCGATAGACACCTCAAATAGCCTTGGAGTCGCTGCCACACTCCACGTTAATTCTTGAGATTCGTAATCAAATTGATTCCCCCGGTTTGTGCGCGGCAAATGAAAAAGGGCAGCCAAGAGGCCGCCCCACTGGAAACCAGAAACTCGAAACTACTTTCCTGTGACTGCCTCTTGGGCCAGCATCTCAGCAATCTTTTCCAACAGGTCGTCAATGCTTCTGCCGGTATCGATATTCGCGTCGACCTGGGGATGTCTTCCCCCATCCGCATGCATCACCAGCACGCGCGTACCGGGATGTGCCTTCTTCACCATGTAAGGCAGATGATGTCGGTCATTCCTGCTCAGGGTGGATCCCAGAATCACCAGGTCGAATGACTGCCGGCGCAGAGCGTCTTCCACTCCCTTGCGGCCCAGCGCTGACGCCACTTCGTGCCCCGCTTTTTGAATAGACACCGCCTGCGTAGCCAGTACATCTTCATCCGACTCGCCATAAAGCACTTTCAACTTGAACGAGGATTTCGATGGATTCGCCATGAGTATGATCGGCCCCAGCCCTTTCCGTGTTTCTTTCTGTGGCCTGTTACGGTAGCAATGCCGGAGGGATAAAAGAACGTCACTGAAGGCCAAGCCCGATTGCGACGGGTTGCCACCCGCGCCACATCTCTGGCGCCGCAAACGGCTCTCGAAGTACGTTGGTAATCTTGCCTATTCCATTCACAGACACTAATTTCGACGCTGGAACTGTCTGCTTCGAAGTTGTGAGGACTTCGTGTTTATTACAGAAGTATGTCGCAAGCGGTGTGCTAGACGTCCTCCGTTGGCGCGCACTATCGTCGTAATCTGCCTCTCGTTACTGACTGGATCGATTAACCCTCCACTAAACGCTCAGAAAATTGAGAAAGTAGAACGAAAGCTGATCCGCCAGGTGAATCCCGACTATCCTGGGGATTTAAAGCGTGCTTTCATCGGCGGGATGGTTCGTCTGGATATTGTGGTGTCGCCGGGCGGGTCAGTCAATACTATCTCGGTTGTCGGGGGGAATCCTATTCTGGCCGACTGTGCAGTCAGAGCCGTTAAAAAATGGAGATATACCCCTGCCGATGCCGAAACCAACGTTCGTGTGAACGTGAAGTTCGATCCCCGCCACTGATATCCCACGAAAACGAAATAGGGAAGCCGCGAAGCGGCGCAAGAATGACACCCTGCTCTTGCTTGGCGGCTTTCAGGCAAGCTGCTCGCGGACCGCGGCGTTGGCCAGACTATTCGCCTCCGCATTATCTTCGCGTGGAACGTGGGAGATGGAAAACTTCAGAGAGCTAGCCAACTTGCGGCAAATCCAATTGAGCGAGTAGAGACGCGGACTGCGGCAGGCATAAACTCCCGTCATCTGCCTGACTACCACTTCCGAATCGGAATAGACATGCAGCGACTGCGCTCTTGAGGCAACCGCGTATTGCAACGCCTCCAGCAGCGCGACATATTCGGCGACGTTGTTGTCCTGTCGCCCAATCATTCTGGCGATTCTGATCCTGCCCTCCTCCGACCCGTCGATCACCACTCCAATACCCGACGGCCCCGGATTCCCCAGAGAACCCCCATCGATATACGCCACCAGAGTTAACATCAGACTGCGCTTCTCACACCATGCGTCAGAAAGCTTTCTTACGTCAAGATGTTTGTTGGGTTCATTTCCATACTCGGACAATTGTGGAACTTTCTGTGGAAAAGCAGGATTAATTATTTTCCTTGTTGGCAAGCATCTTAATTTCAATGAATTGCGAGAGTCAAGATTAACGCCAGATGAATTCATATTGCACCGAAAAACGGCATTGACATTTTTCGTTTCGCCGGTTAACTTGTGCCCCGTCGACGGTTGAAAGGGTTGGCCAAAATAAATCGTGGCCACCCAAAGTAAACTGGGTGATCGGGATCGGCAAGGCAACTTGCCGGACTACCAAACCCGAAAAAACCGACGGCTCTGCGAGGAGCAGTTGGGGTTTGGAACTGCGAAAGCAGTGATCGCATCAAGGGCTGCGATGGTGCATGTCTCCACGCTGCTCGGCTCCCTCGCAGGAGCTGGCAGCTAGAGCATAACCAATGTCGCAGCCTTTTAATTTTGTCCTACACTCGACCGGAACAATTCCCCTCTAGTCTTCGTTATCCCCTCCCTTTTCTAACGTTAAATCCAAAGCTCTTCCCCTGACATCTACACAACTATGGTAAACACTGCGCAATTCAACTTGCCGGAAACCATCGCACTTCTCGAACACACTCCTGCGGTATTCAATGCGCTTCTCCGAGGGCTCCCGGACACTTGGACCCAGCAAAATGAAGGCGCGGATACTTGGAGTGCATTCGATGTCATTGCTCATCTGATCCATGGTGAGCGGACTGACTGGATGGCGCGCGCGCGGATCATCCTGGAAAATGGCGAAGCCCGTCCGTTTGACCGATTCGACCGCCTGGGGCATATTCTCGAAAGTCGTGGTAAGTCGCTGGAGCAGCTATTAGACGAGTTCGCTCGACATCGACGAGAAAACCTAGCCGCACTGCGGGCGCTGAATCTTCAGTCTGAAGACCTGGCGAGGCGAGGACGGCATCCCGCCCTCGGAGTAGTGACTCTCTTAGAACTGCTCGCGACGTGGGCAGCCCATGATCTTACTCATTTGCACCAGTTGTCACGGGTGATGGCCCATCAATACCGGACCGCGGTTGGTCCCTGGGTTGCCTACCTCGGCGTCCTCCAATGTGCTGGACACAGCTCGAACTTTCCGCCACCTCGCTTTCAGACGGTTGAGTAGGGGAGCCGCGAAGCGGCGCAAGAATACAGCCCACGGCGCAAGCCTGGGTATTCAACAGTTCAGGAGAGCGGCGAAGCGGCGCAAGAATAACAGCTTCCTTTTGCTTGGTGGAGAGCAGTTCCACCGAACGCCGACTTTATCTGGATTCGATCTACTGCACAAGGACCTTCTGCTCTAAATCTCGCGCCGCTTGCTTCACATTCTCCGGCTTGCCGAGATCCCGCCAATAATATTCATCCACCCGAAACGCGACGATTTTTTCATTCTGGCCCGCGAGACGCAGATAGGCGCTAATGATCGAAAACACACCTTCTTCGATCATCATTCCAAGAAAACGAGGAGAAATAACGTGGATACCGGAAAAAGCCAGCGCCTGAACCTTTTCTGATTCCGATTCTGACGACCGGACTAGTTCAGGCTTGCTGTCACGAGCCGCTCGCCGCCCGCAAAGCCGATGCTCCTGGTCGAACAGCAGGTATCGGGAGGCCTCCCGATCTTGCACCGCCAATGTAGCCAAAGCCTGACTTTCAGTATGAAATTGCACCATGCGTCCCAGATCAATGGTGCTGATCACATCCACGTTATGAACGATAAAGGGCTGTTCAGCGGGATCCCTCAGAAAGAAATAGGCGGCCTTCGTCAGCCCACCCCCAGTATCAAGCAAGATCTCCTCGCGAGAAACTTCGATCCCCATGCCAAAGTTATCGTTCTTCTTCAGATACTCAACAATCATCGCCGCGCGGTGATGCACATTAATAATGACCTCGCGAACCCCAAAACTGCGCAAGCGCGAGAGTGTGATCTCTAACAGCGTGCGTCCGGCTATCTCCACCAGTGCCTTGGGGCGATCGTCGGTCAGCGGCCGCAACCGCGTGCCCAGGCCGGCGGCCAAAATCATGGCTTTCATTTCCTCAATTTCTCCAACTCACGATGCTGCACCACCACTTCCACTCCGTTCCTGGCGCGCAAATATTTAGCCAATTGCTCCGCCAGATATACCGACCGATGCTGGCCCCCGGTGCAGCCGAATGACACCATCAAGTTTTTGAAGCCGCGCCGTTGGTAGTTGTTCACGCTGGCGTCCACCAGAGAAATAACGTTCGCCATGAATTGATGTACACTCTCCTGCTGATTGAGAAAATCAATCACCGGCGAATCCTTCCCGTTTAACGCCTTGAATCGCTCCTCGCGGCCGGGATTCGGGATGCTGCGCGCATCGAAAACGAATCCTCCTCCATGGCCGCTTTCGTCTTTCGGCATACCGCGGTGAAACGAAAAACTGAAAATCTGGACCGTGACATGTTCTCCGTCAGAAACCAGGCCTTTTAGTTTCTCCGAGGCCACCATGCTCTTGAACGCGTCCATCAGCGTCGGCAGTGCGATGGGCAATTGGACGTTATCAAGGAGCCAGTGCAAGTTTTTCAGTGCATACGGCACGCTTTGCAGAAAATGAACTTTGCGCTCATAAAAACCGCGAAAGCCGTAAGCCCCCAACGCCTGCATGATCCGGACATATACATAGGCGTAGTAATGCTGCATGAATGCGTCGCGCCCAAGATCGACGAAGCCGGCAAGCTCGTCCAGGTAATGATCGAGCAGCTGCAGTCGCAGCTCCGGCGGCAGATCAGCTTTGGCGTCGTACAAAAGAGAAGCGATATCGTATTGCAGCGCGCCTTTACGGCCGCCTTGGTAATCCACAAAAAATGGCTGGCCGTCGCGCAACATCACATTGCGTGACTGGAAATCACGATAGAGGAAGTAATCCCGGCCCGCGCTCAACAGAAATTTCGTCAGGCGGCTGAAGTCATCTTCCAAAGCTTGTTCATTGAAGGGAATCGCTGCGAGCCGAAGAAAGTAGTATTTGAAATAGTTGAGGTCCCAAGCGATTGATTGGCGATCAAAGCTGGCCCGCGGATAGCAGACCTTGTAATTCAAGTCTCGCCCCGCTTCCACTTGAAAGCGTGGCAACACGGCCACAACTTTTCGATAGGCCTCAACCGCTGGGACGGCTACGGTCTCGCCCGCTCGATTTTTTGAGAGAAAATCAAAAAGCGTTGTGTCTCCCAGGTCTTCTTCCAGATAGGCGCCACGCTCTAAATCTTCCCCATAGATTTCCGGAACCGGCAACTGGTGCCGCCGAAAATGCCGGGAAAACTCGAGGAAGGCCGCGTTCTCTTCGCGTACGTCATACAAAATGCCAATCGCGCTGAATTTCTCGCTGACTAGCCGTATGACCTTCCGCCCTGAACCGCCAAGCTCCCCTTGCAGAGGCTGCACTCGCCCCACCGGGCAGTCGAAATGCCGCTCAAAAAGCTTCTCCAGAACTTCCATGTTTAGGGATGGCCGCCACCAAGATAACATCAGGTTCGGCCTTACCGATACTCAGTGACCTCTCCATCGACTGCGACCGCCACATACTTGTGGGTCACCACATCGCGGAACTGCACCACCTGATGTTTTTCGCGCGCCAATTTTCCCCATCGGCTCGGTTTCATCCGGTTCTGCTCGATGGCCTCAAACTTCCGTCCATTCAGTTCGAACTGAACCTGTCGCAAGCGTCCGCTCCCCACCCGCTTGACCCGGAGCTTCTGATCGTCCAACAGAACTTCATCTCCATTCATCAACTGCATAGCCACCGATTGCAGCACCTTCTGCTCGAACATTTCCCACTTCTTTCCTCAAACAGGTCTTGGACACTCAAAAGGCTTATATTCCATACCCGGGAATCCCACCGATTACCCATCAGATTCGTGTCACTCCGAATTCCTGGGTCTCAGCAGATCCGAAGTCCGCGAACTGAGAACTCAGAACTGAGAGCTGATGCCGGAAACCTGATAGCCCCGAAACCTGATACCACCCGAAACCTGATACCCCATACCAAAGCCTGAGGCGCTAATTCCCCACCGTCGTTCCGACATCTGGAAATTCCGCACATCCCCCCGATACTCGAACATTTCCCACTTCTACCCTCAAACAGGCCTTGGGATACTCAAAAGATTTATTTCCCACGCCCGGATGTCCCACCGGTTACCCATCAGATTCGTGTCACCCTGAATTCCTGCCGAACGTGAGAACTGAGAACCCAGACTGAGAGCTGACGCTGAGACCGATTCCCGCCACTCGATACCAAAGCCTGGGGCACTAATTCCCCACCGTCACCCCAACATCCGGAAACACCGACACATTCCCGCTGCTATCTGTCGCCCGCACATTCAGAGTGTGCGTGCCATTGCCGTACTTCGCAGTATTCAGCAAATAAGAGAAACCAATATTCACCGGCGCGCCAGGGTATGTCCCGGCCACGTCGGGGCGCGATGATCCGTAGCTCGCCGTTCCATCCAGCACTCCATCCACGAGGATCTCCACCTTGGCAACGCTGGCATCATCAAAGCTCCAACCGGATACCGTCGTGATGCCGCCAACTGTGCTCCCAGCGGAAGGCTGGTCCGTAGCCCCGAACGGGGTGAAGATGTCCGCGGAGCTCAAGCTCTTGTGCAACTCATAAACCAACTGACGAGCACTCACATAGTCTCCCGCAATCAGATAAAAATCGCCCTGGAACACAAAGTTCGGACCAATGGTCAAGGTGACAAACGGTGCGAAGTAGTTGGTTCCGTCCCCAGTGGGTCCGGCCGGTCCCGAATGATCGAAACCTCCCACGTAGGGATACTGCGAAGGCACATACACGGTCAGGCCTATGTTTTGCGCGTTCACGTGCGCCGCCCAATGCTCGGGTGCGAAAAATAGCGGGCTGAATGTCGGAAGTTCCGGAAACGTCGTGACACTCACCGCGGCGTTCGTCCACGGCGCCGTGCCCCCATAATGTACAAAGCGGTTGTAATCGGCGTTGACGTAAACCGCTGGGAACTCCTGCTGGGCATTGGCATGCAAATCGCTTCCGAGATGTGTGACCTTATAATGCCCCTGGAAGACCCGCGAGCGGCCGCTCACCGGAGTAATCGTCTGCTCCACAATTACATCTCCCGCAACCGCCTGTCCCGGTCCGCCGCCCTTGTCATCTGGATTCCATTGCAACGGCTGCGCCTTGGTATACAGCGAGTTCGAAGTCAGAACTTGTGACAGCGTCGGTGATCCCTGGTCGTACTTGTCTCCCCCCAGCACCGGATCCCAGCCAAACACTCCAGTGCAGCCGGCGCATGAATCATAGTGAGCGTTCCCATCATAAAAAGCGGGTTGCACTTCTCGCCCCGTATCGTGTGCATTGACGAAGTTCGTTCCGTTCAAACTGACTTCCACAATGCTTCCGCCCCAGGCAGTCTCCAACCCAATCCGAATCGTATCCGTGGACGTCTGGTTTTGAACGATCAGCAGGGATCCCTGCTGGGAGGTCGTAGTAGTGAAAGTATCCGGCGGCGGTGGAGGTGGGGGCGGAGGCGGTTGCATCTGGCTATTTCCCCCACCGCAACTGAAGCCCGAAACTACGGCCAGAAACAGTATCAGCAGAAACCACGCCGATCTCGACATCATAGGGCCTCCAGAGCGGAAGCTAAACCGAAGATGTTAGGATCACAGGAAATTGAATCGGCAGGAAGTATATCTAAAACCAACTGAGGGTGCCCCATGCTTAGGCTGTTAGCAAAGGGTGACATTTCGCACCATCACGGTTTCAGCTTTTGATTTTCAATCGTCAATCGAAAATCGTAAATCCCTTACTGTTTTCCTCTCAGCATTTCCACTACCCGATCAAAGTCCTCAAGCGTGCCGTACTCGATCACGATCTTTCCTTTCCCCTTGCGATCGCGAATGCGGACGCGCACGCCCAGCACGCGCTCCAGCTCCGTCTGCGCTGCTCTTACGTTCGGATCCACCCAGCGCGCCCTTCCCGGCTGATCCTGTTTTTGCAGCGGGACATTCGTATCGAATACCAGGTCTTCAAGTTGCTCAACCGACAAATGTTTTCGGACAGCCTCATCAGCAATTTTAGGGATCAGGCTCGCATCCAGCAGCGTCAGCAATACGCGCGCTTCGCTGAAGCCCAGGCGTCCCTGGCGCAAAAATTGCTGCACCGATGCGGGCAGCTTCAGCAACCGCATGTAGTTCGAGATGCTCTCGCGCGAACATCCGGTCCGCTGGCCAATCTGATCCTGCGTGAGCCCAAAAACCTGGCTCAATTGGGCAAAGGCATGCGCCTGCTCCAGACAGTTCAGGTCCTGCCGCTGCAGGTTCTCGACAATAGTCATCTCCGCTGCTTGCTGGTCGGAGACCTTGCGCACGATCGCCGGAATCGTCTCTTTGCCCGCGAGCTTGGACGCGCGGCAGCGCCGCTCGCCGAGGATCAGAACATAACGTCCATCCTTGCCCGGACGCACCACGATCGGCTGCACTACCCCATTGGCGCGGATGGATTCCGCCAACTCCTGCAGCATCTCCGTGTCAAACCGATCGCGCGTCTGATAAGGATTTTGCTCGATATCGTCGAGCCGAATCGGCAGCACCGAGTCTCCCGCCGCCGCCCGTGCCGCTTGCGCCTGAATCTCCGGCAAAACAATGCTGGTTGCCCCAGGCGCGACTGGAGACGCCGCTGTCCCGGCAACCACTCGAGGCCCGCCAGGCAGCAACGATTCCAACCCTCGTCCCAACGCCTTCCGTTTATCAGGCGCCGTAGTTTTATCCGTCTCGACTGCCTTTTCCGCCGCAGTTGTCATCATCCGCTCCTAGGTTTCGTTCGGCGTAGCGCCGCCGGCCCGCCGGTATTCGCTATTCAACACATCGACGACCATCAATCTAATATATCGATGACCATCAATGTATCAAGCGCTCTTATCCATCTCCGCAGGAGGGTCTCCCGCCCCTTCCTCAGATCGAATCTCCTCGACCGGCGCCGGCCCAGCCTCTTCAGCCGGTTGCTCAGATTGGATCTCCTCGACCCTGGCTTCCACTAGTGCGTCCGCAGGTTGCTTAACGCGAATCTCGTCGACGGGTGCCTCGGCCGACGAGGCTTGAACTGGATCTTCAGCCCGAATCTCCGCGGTCGGCGCTTGGCTTGGCTCCTCTGACGGAGGTTGGTCGATAGTTGCACTCGTTGCTTCGCTCACCACCGTCGGCGCCGATGCCACGGGCTCGTTCACTGCAACTGTTCGCTGTGAACTCCTGGCTGCGGCGGCCGCCGCCATCTCCTTGACCGACAGTTGATGGCCGATAATTTCCTTGGCCAGATTCATGTAGCTCTCAGCCCCGCGCGACTTGATGTCATAGCTCAGCGCGGCCTTGCCATGACTGGGCGCCTCTGCCAGTCGAATATTTCGCGGAATGGTGGTGGCGCAAAGCTTGTCTCCGAAATATCTTTTCAGCTCGGCCGTCACTTGTTGCGCCAGGTTGGTGCGGTCATCAAACATGGTGAGGACCACGCCTTCGATTGCCAGATCTGGATTGAAGCTGGCGCGGATCCGCTGCACTGTATCCAGCAGCTCAGAGATTCCTTCGAGCGCAAAGTATTCCGCCTGCATTGGAATTAGCACGGCATCCGCCGCAACCAGCGCATTCAACGTGAGCAGATCCAAAGCCGGGGGACAATCCAGCACAACGAATTGATAGCGATCACGTATGGGCGCGAGCGCATCCTTCAGGCGGAATTCCCGGCGCTCCCCGTCCACTAGTTCGATATTTGCGCCGATGAGATTCTTGTGTGCGGGAATGATCCAGAGCTGCTTGAGCACAGTCGTCTTCAGCGCTTCTTCCGCGCTGGCTGCGCCCATGAGCAGATGGTATGTGCTGATGCGTTCGGGATCTTTGACCAGGCCCAGGCCGCTGGAGGCATTCGACTGCGGGTCGCAGTCTACGAGGAGCGTATTAACTTCCGCTGCGGCAAAAGATGAGGCCAGATTGATGGCAGTCGTGGTCTTGCCCACGCCGCCCTTCTGATTGGCAACCGCGATGACGCGTCCCATTTAGTTTTTAGGAGATCGGAGAGCTAGTCGCAGAATAGTGCGAATCGACGCAAGATTGCAATGACGTATTTTGGTGCAGCTGAAGATTTCGCAGATAGTGTTGAATCAGAAATGGCTACACGTAATTCTCGCCCGTCTTTCCACAAGAACGTTCCACGTGGAACACTGTGCGCAATGTTCCACGTGGAACATTACGTCTTTTTGTTCCCGGGAAAAGGGGTGTTGTCGCAGTGTTGTCGCAGGTGTGGGGAAAGACGATCTGGCTAGGCTTTCATGAGTAGTGTTCCACGTGGAACACTAGGCGCGGTTTGTAAAAAGCTGGCAAAGTCGAGAAACGTTCCACGTGGAACACTCGCGTCTGGGAGATTAACGCCGCAAGTTCCCGGTGTTTTTGGTCTTAGTTTCCCACTTCAGACGTCATTGTCCGCTCAAGACTGTGCTCGATCTGGCAAAAGTAGCGGCGGTCGGACCACTATTACAATCTTGATTCGTCCATATTTTGATAACGGGGCTCAAAACTCGATGGCCAATTAATAAGATTCGGGCCTCGGACAGGGGGATGGGCACGGGTTCAGACCACTGAAAAGTGGGGGCAATCTTTGCGAGGCTATCCATTTGCCGCCGGACGATGAGTAGCGCGAGGCGACCGTGCGGGGCAACTAGGTTCGCCGCGATGGGGAGAACATGCTCGAAGCGTTCAACCGCGCGTAAGGTGACAGGATCTGCCGAGGCTTGGAAGTCTTCGGCGCGGCCACTAAATACATCGACGTCTGTCAATGTAAGTGTCCGGCTGATTTCGCGGAGGAAGCTGGCCTTCTTGTGGTTCGATTCGATCAACGTCACGTGGGTGTGCGGCGACCAGATTTTTATGGGGAGACCGGGGAAGCCGGCGCCGGAACCAATGTCGACCAGTCGTGTCGAATTCTTTTCGCCGGATGGCTCAAAAGCCGCGCTGGGCTGGGGCGGACGGAGAATTGATTGCCTAGCCGGAGCATTGGGGGGCTCAGCCTCGGGGAATAAATGTCTGGCAGCGAAAAGAGATTCGCCGAAATGACGGGTGACGATTTCCTCGGGCTGGCGCACCGCAGTGAGGTTTATGCGGGCGTTCCAGCGGAGCAATATATCGATGTACGTCGATATAGCCTGCAGTTGGGATTCGACGAGGGGAACAGGAAGGAATGGCTGCAGCAGTTCGGCGATGCGGTCGGACTGCATGAGATTGCAGATTTTAGATTGCAGATTGCGGATTGGCTAGGGTGCGAGGAGGGCAGCACTTGGCACTTGGCATTTAGCCAATAGGGGGACTTGCCTCTGCTTGCAAAATCAGCGTTGGCTAAGTGCCGATTCAAGGTTGGATTAGCGAAACTGACGGACCTGACGGACGTTTCACCGGTGCCGGCGGGACGCCGGTGGTACCTGGGCACCATCGTGCTTGGGATGCCGATTTGGGGAGGGTGTCGCCGGACGTGCTGGCACTTTGGGCACCTCGGGGGTGGCGATGGCAACTGCTACACTCGCCACTGCAATGGCCTCCGGCACCGATAACATGACGGCGATTGACAAGGTACAGGCCCTTGTCCAATTGTTGCGCACCCGCTCGTCGGAAGAGATACGGCAGCGGATGTACGACAATCCGCCGGGGAGTCCGTGGTGGGCAGCCTGCAAAACTGAACTCGATGTGCGCAATGGGGAGCGGGCGGCAACCGCGCTGGTGGATACGTCCCGAGTGCTGGAAAAGATGAAGCAGTCCACCGACCACCTGGACAAGCTGACGGAGAATCTACTTCAAGCGACAACCGACCTGGCCGATCTGTTCAAAGGGGCCAGGGAGTCAGGACGAAGGCTGGAACTTGCGGTGTATGTAATCCTGGGTGTAACCCTCATGCAACTCTTCTATGTAGTTTTTCTGTTTGTAGGCAAGCGATAAGCACACACATCCTCAATTACATAGATTGGCTGCGCATCATCCCGCTTGCTGTACTCTCTCCGCCGCTCAGTTTTTTGTGATCATCGCTCAGCAAATGAGCTGGTGACCCCGTTTGAGTTGCTTACCCCCTCGCGCGGGAATCGAGAGGCTGGGAATTGCGCAGCGCGGTTGCTGGCTTCACTGATTTGCTTTTGCGTCATCACTCGTGACAGGTTTTTCATTCTCTCTGAACCCCGACTATCTCCTCCTGCCGCAGCCAGCTTGTACCAGGTATAGGCGCTGACGTAATCCAGCGGCACTCCCTTGCCTTGTTCGTAAAGGTATCCAAGGTCGACTTGTGCCCGGGCATACCCATGGGCAGCTGCGCGCTGTACCCACTTCGCCGCTTCGGAGTAGTCAAGGGTCACGCCCGTGCCGGTGTAATACATCCATGCAAGATTGTCCTGAGCAGGGGGGTAATCGCGCTCGGCGGCGGCTCGAAACCATTGGCCGGCTTCTGCATAGTCTCGCGCGACGCCTTTACCGCGAAAGTATAAGGACGCCAAATTGCACTGGGCCGTAACTTCACCTTGGCCGGCGGCAGCGCGATACCAGCGCGCGGCTTCGCCGGAATTCCTTCGAACCCCATCTCCACGCTCGTACATTGAGGCAAGATTGTTCTGGGCGGTCGCGTGGCCGCGTTTGGCGGCAGTGGTGTAATGCGCCACGGCTTGGCGGTAATCTTGCGCGACGCCTTTCCCTTGCTCGTATAAAAAACCTAACCCAAACTCCGCGTCAGCTGAACCATGCGCGGCGGCTTCGCGGTACCATTTGGCGGCTTCCGAGTAATCTTGAGGAACGTGCGTCCCGTTCATATAGGACCAGCCGAGCATGTACTCAGCCTTGACATCCCCGCTTTCGGCGCTCTTCTTAAGAGAAGAAAGGTCAGCCTGATCTGTTTCCCCACTTCGTATCGACCCTGTGGTCGCCTGGGCTTGTGAGAGGTTCGTGAAAGAGTAGAACCAAACCGCCGCCAGCAACGTAACTGTAAACAGCACTCTTAAGTTCATCATCATGTCCTTGAGAACCCCACTTCCCTTGGTCGTTTTTCTCGCACCTCAGGCTCGAACTTTTGCATCAGTCAGAGTGTTCGGCAATGCAACAGCGCACACCCGTGCGACACGTGTGGGTAACGGGACATGTTTCTCAAAACGCGGGACTTTCTTCCGAGATCACGATAGTTTCTGTCGCCCCTTCGGGGCTTGTCCGATGTTGCATCACCACCCACGGCTAGCGCCGTGGGCTGCATTTTGCGCCGCTTCGCGGCTGGCCGCATTGGATGGGTGTGGGATCTTGAAACTTAGCTAACGGCTGTGATAGATGGGCGTCCAATCAACGGTGATCGAATGTCAGATCGTGGGTTCTCTGCAGAGGTGGTTCGCTTTGATATCTTTCAAGTTGATCTTCGGGCGGGTGAACTGCGTAAGGAAGGCCGGCCAATCAAGTTACAAGACCAGCCCTTCCGCGTTTTATCTCTTCTGTTGAACCGACCTGGGGAGGTAGTAACGCGCGACGAGTTGCGCCAGAACCTCTGGCCGGCCGATACATTTGTGGACTTCGACCATGGCCTGAACAGCACCGTGGCCAGGCTGCGCGAAGCGCTTCGCGATTCTGCGGACAAGCCTCGCTTCATTGAAACTGTGGCTAAGCGAGGTTATCGATTCATCGGCGTCGTGGATGACACGGCGCCTGCGGTCTCAAGTGTCGCTGATGAATCCCATTCACTAATGAAGGGTGAAGTGCCGCCGTTGGCTGGGCAACACGAGCTGCCCAATAGCCGGCAGGACGCTGGCGTTACAAAATATGCGCCGGCAAGGACCTGGATCGCCGGTGTGCCGCTCGTGGTTCTCCTTGGCGCGATCGGGCTCTGGCCCTTCTATCGAAAAACTGCGGAAACTCCACTAGCGTCGATCGAAGTCGTGCCGCTGGTGGGCCTCCATGGCTTTCAAGTCACCCCGGCTTTTTCTCCGGACGGCAATCAAGTCGCATTTCGCAACAGCGATGGCGCACACCACACCGGAATCTATACAGCGCTAGTTGGAGGCGAGAAATCTCTTCGGTTGACGAGCGATTCCGGCGACTGCTGTCCAACCTGGTCGCCCGACGGTCGCCAGGTCGCGTTCACTCGTTACGCTGACAAAACGATTTCCATCATTGTCATTCCTGCTCTGGGCGGTACCGAGCATCGCGTCTACAAGGCACCCGCTGCCATGGGAGGAGGACTGGCCTGGTCACCAAACGGAAAGTTTCTGGCGTTTCCTGAGGCCAGCGGTGTCGACTCGCCGCGCTCATGGATTTCATTGCTGTCGTTATCTGACTACAGCACGCGGCGGCTGACATCACCACCAGGAGGATCGCTTGACCAGTCGCCCAAGTTCTCGCCTGACGGCTCGCAGATCGCGTTCGTACGTTCCACCATCGCCGGCGTGAGCAATGATGTGTATGTCATTGGCGCGGGGGGCGGCGAAGCAAAGCGACTCACCTTCGATCACCGCCCCATCATTGGTCCTCCGGCATGGACTGTGGACGGCCGCGAAATTGTATTTTCTTCCACCCGCGGGGGGCCGGAGAGTTTGTGGAGAATCTTTGCTCGCGGCGGTGAGCCAAGACCGGTAGCGGGTCCCATGGGTGAGGGAGGTTGGCCGTCGATTCCTCCAAAGGGTGACCAGTTGGTTTACCACCAGGTGGTTGCCAAGTTTAATATCTGGCGCCTGGATTTGAGGGATCAAAGGCACCATCAGAGGCCGCCTTTCGCCTTGATTTCCGAGAAGGGCGACAAGATGCGCCCCGATTTATCTCCCGACGGAAAGCAGATTGCTTTCGAGTCGAATCGCCTTGGCTTCTGGGATATTTGGACATGCGCAACCGATGGATCGAATTGTGACCAGCTTACTTCGTTGCATGGAACCGCGGGACGGGCACGATGGTCGCCCAACGGACGCTACATTGCCTTCGAATTTCATCCTAAAGAACAAAGCGAGATTTACGTTGTCGAGGTACCCGGTGGGGTTCCCCGGCTTCTGCCTACCATTTCCGGCGCGGATAACCTTTCTCCCAGTTGGTCGCGCGATGGCCAATGGATTTACTTCGCTTCCAAACGCGGTAGTGAACCCTTTCAGCTTTGGAGGATGCCGGTACGCGGTGGCGCACCGATCAAAGTGACTAAGAATGGTGGAATTTCCGGCGTCGAATCTTCCGATGGACGCTTCCTCTATTATTCGAAGTACGAAGCAGGTGGTGTGTGGAGAATGCCCCTGGGCGGCGGGGACGAAGCTCAAGTGTTGGAGGAGGTTCGGGGCGGCAGTTGGCCGAATTGGGCACTCACCTCGGATGGCATTTATTTCCTCAGATTCGATAAGTCGCCTAACGCGACAATTCAGTTCTTCGATTTTGCGAGTCACAAAATCATTCCCATCTGGACCCTGGAGAAAGAGCCTGGTTGGGGAATGGCCATGTCTCGCGACGGCAAATCCATTCTCTACGTTCAGGACGAATTCGCAGAATCGAACATCATGCTGGTGAAAAATTTCCGATGAGCTAGTAGCGCGGACAGATGGTGACGAGCCCAAGGTCGTGCCCGGTTAGCCCAAACAGCTGAACTGGGCTTTCCTTCCCCCGGACATTTACCGAACCCCTTTTCGCAGCTTTCGCATCTATTTTGGAGACTGCCGGTCTCGCTTCAGCACGATGACAGCAGCTCGTCTGCTTTACCCTCGTCTGTAGGAGCTTAACCATGAAAACGCGTAAGTTAGGACGCAATGGCCCTGTGGTTTCTGCTCTGGGCCTGGGATGTATGGGCATGTCCGATTTCTACGCAGGGCGGGACGACGATGAATCAATTGCTACCATTCATCGCGCCTTGGAACTCGGAATCAGCTTTCTTGATACCGCCGATGCGTACGGTCCTTATACCAATGAAGAGCTGGTTGGAAAGGCGATTCGTGGCCGCCGGCATCAAGTCGTCCTCGCCACCAAATTTGGGATCATCCGCGATCCTGCCAATCCCAATCTCCGCGGGATTAATGGCAAGCCGGATTATGTTCGTACCGCGTGCGAGGGCAGCTTGCGGCGGCTCGGGGTCGAGACCATCGACCTCTACTACCAGCACCGGGTGGATCCCAATACGCCTATCGAAGACACCGTCAGAGCCATGGCTGAGCTGGTGAAGGAAGGAAAGATTCGCTACATCGGATTGTCGGAAGCCGCTCCGAAGACCCTGCGCCGGGCTGCCAAGGTTCATCCTATTACAGCATTGCAGACAGAATACTCGCTATGGACCCGCGATCCGGAAGACGAAGTTTTGCCCACTTGCCGGGAACTGGGAATCGGCTTCGTCGCTTACAGTCCTCTGGGACGCGGCTTCCTGACCGGCCAGTTTAAGCGGTTTGAGGATTTGGCTGCCGACGATTACCGCCGCTTATCCCCTCGTTTTCAAGGCGAGAACTTTCAGAAGAATTTGGAGTTGGTAAGTCGCGTGGAAGCGATCGCAAAAGAGAAAGGCTGTACGCCTGCGCAATTGGCGCTGGCCTGGGTTCTCGCGCAGGGCGAAGATATTGTCCCCATACCCGGCACCAAACGCCGCAAATACCTGGAAGATAACGTCGGAGCGCTCAACGTGCAACTCACGCCAGAGGACCTGCGTCGCCTGGAGGAGGTCTTCCCTCATGGCGCAGCCGCCGGTCTCCGCTACCCCGAAAACATGATGAAGGTCGTCAACCAATAACCTTCATGCGCCGGCAAAAAAAATCAGGGCGGCCCAAAGCCGCCCTGTCTTGTTTTCACTAGCCACTAACAACCAGCCACTGAGTTTACGCCGGCGCCGGACGCTCACCTTTGGCCAGTCCCGGACGCCCCGGTTCTGGCTTGAGCACCTGCTGCACTCCGTCATCGCCCTTCGGCGGAGGCGTCATCTTGGGCAGTTCTTTGCCCTCGATAATGAGACGTATTTCGTTAGCGTCAAGCACTTCGCGCTCTAACAATGCGACGGCAATCCTGACCAGCGTGTCGCGGTGTGCGGCAAGGATTTCCTTCGCCACGCCATAACCATCGCTAATCAACCGGCGTACTTCGTCGTCGATCTTGATTGCGGTTGCTTCACTGTAATCGCGGTGCTGCGCGATCTCCCGGCCCAAGAAGATTTGCTCTTCTTTCTTGCCGAAAGTCAGCGGCCCCAGATCGCTCATGCCGAACTCGCACACCATCTTGCGCGCAAGCTCGGTGGCTCGCTCAATATCATTGCCTGCACCGGTGCTCATCTGGTTCAGGAACATCTCTTCCGCGATCCGGCCGCCCATCATGATGGCGATCTCAGTCTCCAGATATTCCTTGGTGTAATTGTGTTTGTCGTCGATGGGCAACTGCATGGTCACGCCCAACGCCATGCCCCGGGGGATGATCGTCACCTTGTGCACAGGGTCGGACTTCGGCAGTTTGGCGGCCACCAGCGCGTGTCCAGCCTCGTGGTATGCCGTCACTTTCTTCTCTTCTTCGGAGAGGATCAGCGACTTGCGCTCCACGCCCATCAGCACTTTGTCTTTGGCCAGTTCGAAGTCGTACATCAGCACGGCTTTGCGGTTCTGCCGCGCCGCGCTAAGTGCCGCCTCGTTCACCATGTTGGCCAAGTCGGCTCCGGAGAAGCCTGGAGTACCACGAGCCAGCACGGAAAGATCGACATCGTCCGCCAAAGGAATCTTGCGGGTGTGAACACGCAGAATTTCTTCGCGCCCACGAACATCGGGCCGGCTCACGACCACGCGCCGATCAAAGCGTCCGGGGCGCAGCAGCGCGGGATCCAGCACATCAGGCCGGTTGGTGGCTGCCATCAGGATGACGCCTTCATTCGATTCGAAGCCGTCCATCTCTACCAGCAACTGGTTCAAGGTTTGCTCGCGCTCGTCGTGACCGCCGCCCAGGCCGGCACCGCGGTGACGTCCCACGGCATCGATTTCATCGATAAAGATAATGCAAGGCGCATTCTTCTTGCCTTGCTCAAACAAGTCACGTACCCGGCTAGCGCCAACACCCACGAACATCTCCACAAAATCTGAGCCGGAGATGGAGAAGAACGGCACATTGGCCTCGCCAGCCACAGCTCTCGCCAGCAAAGTCTTACCCGTTCCCGGAGGCCCAACCAGCAACACCCCTTTAGGGATTCGTCCACCGAGCTTCTGGAATTTCTGCGCCTCGCGGAGGAACTCGATGATTTCTTTCAGTTCTTCCTTGGCTTCGTCGACGCCGGCAACGTCTTTGAACGTGACCTTCTTCTGCTGCATGGAGAGCAGCCGGGCACGGCTCTTGCCGAAGGACAAGGCCTTATTGCCGCCGGTCTGCATCTGCCGGATCATGAAAAACCACAGCGCGGCCAGCAGCGCCAGCGGCGCCAGATTGACGATCCAAGTCCAACTTCCACTGCTGACGTCGCGAACGGAGATGGTGACGCCTTTATCGCGCAGCGTCTTGATCATGTCCGGATAATTGGCGGGGACGGTGGTATGAAAGCCCGAATTATCATTGCGGTACTTACCACGTACTTCCATGCCAATGATGGTGACTTCCTTGACATTGCCGGAGTCCACATCGGACATCAATTGTGAGAAGTTGATTTCTTTCTCTTTCTGATTTCCGCTCCCCATTTTGACTACTTGCCAGAGCAAGAAAGCTGAGAGAACGATCACGAGCCAAAAAACTACGGTTTTAACTGTTGAATTCACCCTGATAAACTCCTAAGAAATAAGCCGCACGCCCTTCCCGTTCAAGGGACACCTACCCACTTCAATTAGATGCCAACCACGGCATTTGGATGGACATATTGCTAGACTGCCATTTTAACCGTTCTGCGGAAAAAAGGACGGCGAACTTGTGAAAACTTAAGTCATGGGCACAGCTTGGTTTGTAGCTGCCAAATACGAGAGGTTGCGGTTGGTCTGCTGAGGCGACCCTAACCCATAGCCGACCAGGAAGGCTTCGTCCACCAGAAAACCGAAATAGTCGGGCTGCAATTGCACCCGACGGGCGGACTGCCGGTCGAGCAATGTCGCCAGTTTGACGGAAGCTGCTCCCCGGGCCCGCAGGTCGTTCATCAAAAACTCGCTGGTCACTCCAGAATGCAACAGGCCTTCCACCAACAAAACGTGTTCTCCTTTGATATCCGGCTCATGGCTGAAGAAAATCTCCAGGAAATCTCCGGGTCCCTTTCCACTCTGCTGGCGATACCTGGGCTTGATGAATTGGCAGGTCACGGGAACGTCGAGGGACCTTACCAGATCGGCCATGAACATGAATCCGTTCTCCAGCAGCGCCATAGCATGTAGAGTTTGGCCGAGATAGTCGTTGGAAATCTGCCGCGCTATTTCGCGTACCCGCTTCTGGATTTGGTCGGCGGGGATCACAATCCGCAACTGTTCGGGCTTTGAGCTCTGATTCACAGTTCCCCAGTGGGCCTCTCTTTGATGGCGAGAGCATCCTCAACTCCTTCACGAATACGCAAATGCGCGGGCACGGGAAATCCGCGAACCCACACTACATCAGCTCCCTGCACAACAACCGGCCAAAGCTTTCTTTCCGATCCGGTGATGTGCAATTCCTGCAGCAATTCCTTGATCTTCTTGGGGGATTTGGTATGGGCTGGCCAGAAGCGGTCTCCGGCGCGCCAGTTTCGAACTCGCAGCTCTTTGCCCAACATCGCCGAATCCAACAAGTGGTCGGGATTATACCCTCCACGGGGTGAAACGAGCGCTGCTTCAAACCATGTACCGGTTTCAGGAACTTTGATTCGTCCAGGTACGCGGAGGCAATACTCATAATCCGAACTCGCCTTGCCTGAA
>WNGJ01000037.1_pt1 | contig 88111 bp, 77 predicted proteins | sample 5400611 | NCBI WGS metagenome assembly WNGJ01 (sample SAMN13153375, study PRJNA577476) | soil metagenome | isolation source: 40 cm soil or saprolite under Garry oak tree replicate 1 | place: USA:California | collected 2016-06-15 | reverse complement strand
AACGTCTCCGCGAGTGGTTACAAAAATATTTGCAGGTTTAATGTCACGATGGATGATGCCTTTCGCATGTGCCGCATCCAAAGCATCGGCGATCTGGACCGCAAGCTCGATGATTTGAATCTTAGTTACAGCTCGACCCGCAAGGTAGTGCATCAATGTCTTGCCTTCGAGCCGCTCCATAACGATGAAGTGGCGTCCCTCATGCTCCCCCATATCATGAATAGTACAAATGTGTGGATGGTTAAGTGCAGCTGCGGCCCGGGCTTCCCGCGAAAAGCGGTCGAGGGCATGTGGGTCAGTCGTCAGTTCTTCAGGCAGGAACTTCAGGGCAACTTGGCGTTTTAGGATGACATCTTCAGCTCCGTATACCACCCCCATGCCGCCGGCACCCAGCTTTTCAGTCAGACGGTAATGAGAAATGGAGGAACCAATCACGGCCAGGCCCTCATGGAAGTCCGCGGAAACTCATGTTAGGGTGTGTGGAATAGCGAAGTCAACGGTGTGTCCTATTGCGATTTCCATTATTATCTTGGGATGGAATTACGGTAGAATGCCCTCGCGTGAGATTCGCGTCGAACGGCATCCTCATACTGTTCCTGCTATCAGTTTCAGCCGCATCGCAGGTGTTGCCGCGGCCGCAAATCGCTTCAGCCGCAGGTAAACAAGTGCCAAATTTCACTCTGAAGGATCAGAATGGGAAGGATTTTCGTCTTTCCTCGCTCCGTGGGCAACGCGTCCTTCTAGTGTTCTATCGCGGATATTGGTGACCCTACTGCACACATCAATTGCGCGAGTTCGCGCAACACAAAAAGGAATTTGATGCACTCCACACACGTATCGTAGCCATCAGCGCTGACGATTCCGCGCATGCACAACAAGTATGGCAGAAGATCGCAGACCGGCAATATACGATCCTGAGTGACCCTGGCGCTAGGGTAATCCGTTCATACGGTGTATTGCATCCTGGAGCCGGTGCAAGCGGAGATGACATTGCACTGGACACGACTCTTCTCGTGGATGTGAATCGCCAAGAACGTTGGCGCCGAGTCAGTGAGACTCTCCCAGATCTTCCTAGCGCCGAGGAAATTTTGAAACGAATTCGTGAAACGCCAAGCCAGGTTCTCAAACATAGCAAGGAAATACGGAAATGAACAGCTCCATGGTGCGAGCGTCTCATTCGACGCGTGTCGGAGGCGGAAAAGCGTTCTGAGCATGGGCTAAAGCCCCACAGAGGAAAGAGCTTTATCGCAGCCGTAAAAACGCCGCGCCACCCAAAATCAGAGTTTGCCGCACGCCGCTTTGCCGAAATGCCAAGTGCTAAATGCTAAGTGCCGCTCTTCCCTCGCTGACTGCTGAATGCTGCTTACGTTCCCTCATTCCATCCCGCCAAATACTCTTCCTGCTCCGGGGTCAATTTATCAATCTTGATTCCCATCGACTCCAGCTTCAGCTTCGCCACACGCTTATCCAGATCTTCAGGCACCCGATAGACTTTTTTCTCCAGCGTCTTGTAATTCTTCACCATGTACTCGACCGAGAGCGCCTGGTCGGCAAAGCTCATGTCCATCACTGACGGGGGATGTCCTTCGGCGGATGCCAGATTGATAAGGCGGCCTTCGCCCAGCAGATTGATTTTGCGGCCATCTTTCAACGAGTACTCTTCGACGAAGTTGCGGGTTGTGCGCTTGGAAGAAGACATCTTTTCGAGCGCGGGAATATCTATTTCGACGTTGAAGTGTCCGGAGTTGGAGATGATCGCGCCGTTCTTCATTACATCGTAGTGCTCCTTAGCGAGCACGTTTTTGTTTCCGGTGACGGTGCAGAAGACATCGCCAATCTTCGCCGCTTCGTTCATGGACATTACGCGGAAGCCGTCCATTACCGCTTCCAGCGCTTTGGTGGGATCGATTTCCGTGATGATTACTTCCGCGCCGGCGCCGCGGGCACGGCTTGCGAGTCCGCGGCCGCACCAGCCGTAGCCGGCGACTACGAATTTCGATCCTGCCAGCAAAAAATTAGTGGCGCGAATGATGCCGTCGAGGGTGGATTGTCCGGTACCGTAACGATTGTCGAACAAATGTTTGGTGTCGGCATCGTTGACCGCGACAATGGGGAAACGCAGCATGCCTTCCTTGGCCATGGCGCGCAGGCGAATCACCCCGGTGGTGGTCTCTTCGGTTCCGCCGATCACTCCCTCGAGCGCGTCTTCCCGCTTGGTGTGCAGGACCGTGACCAGGTCGGCGCCGTCGTCCATCGTGATATGCGGCTTGTGATCGATGGCCGCCATGATGTGACTGTAGTAGCTCTCGCTGTCCTCGCCCTTGATGGCGAATACCGGAATGTTGTATTCGCGCACCAGGCTGGCAGCTACGTCGTCTTGCGTGGAAAGCGGGTTGGAGGCGCAAAGCACCACATCGGCTCCGCCATCCCGAAGCGCGATGGCCAGGTTGGCGGTTTCCGCAGTGACGTGCAGGCAGGCCGAAATGCGTACTCCCTGCAAGGGCTGATTCTTGATGAATTCCTTGCGGATGATCTGGAGAACTTTCATCGACTGATTGGCCCAGTCAATACGTTTCTTCCCCATGTCAGCAAGTTCGAGACTCTTGATATCGCAAGGGACTTGAGTTGGTGTGGTCGACATACTTCTCCAGTGGCGCAATAAGATTTAAATGGAATGAACTTTCTACAAATCAGAATACACGAAAGAATTCCGGGGAAGGATGCTGCTTGTTGGACGCGTTGCCAGAATTTTATACCCGGGCCGATTAGCGACACGGTTCATGACCGCACGTCATGCCAAGTGGGGCGGGTCATGCCTAAAAAGCCCGCCCACACCCAGCAAACCTATTTGCGGACCGCCTGTCCTACCGGTTCGCGCAATCCGGCATCCCTGGCCAGCCCTTCCGCCTTGTCCGTGGCCTCCCATGTGAAGTCCGGATCGGTGCGGCCGAAATGTCCATACGCAGCCGTTTTTTTGTAGATGGGGCGCCGCAACTTCAGCGATTCAATGATGCCCTTGGGTTTCAGCTGGAAATGCGAGCGCACCAACTCTGAGAGCTGTCCCGGATCGACTTTGGCAGTACCGAAGGCTTCGACCAGGACGCTGACCGGCTCAGCTACGCCGATGGCGTAAGCGAGTTGGACTTCGCAACGATCCGCCAGGCCCGCAGCCACCATGTTCTTGGCAACATATCGCGCCATGTAGGCCGCTGAACGATCAACTTTGGTCGGATCTTTGCCGCTGAAACATCCGCCGCCGTGACGGCCCATACCGCCGTAGGTATCCACGATGATCTTTCGTCCCGTTAGCCCGGTATCGCCCATGGGACCGCCGACAACGAATCGTCCCGTGGGATTGATGTGGTACTTGGTGTCGGCGTCGAGCATGTGCGCGGGGATAACTTGCTGAATAACATGTTGCAGAACTTCCGCCCGCAGCTTCTTGTTGTCCACTTTCTCAGAATGCTGCGTCGAGACCACGACCGCATCTACCCGTACCGGCTTGTGGTTGTGATCGTATTCGACGGTAACTTGTGACTTGCCATCCGGCCGCAGGAAATCGAGTTGCCCGCCCTTGCGCGCTTCTGCCAGCCGCTGCGTCAATCGATGTGCCAGCAAAATCGGCGTAGGCATGAGTTCCGGATTCTCGTTAGTAGCATATCCAAACATCATTCCCTGGTCGCCGGCGCCACCGGGGTCTACGCCCATCGCGATGTCGGGGGATTGTTCGTGGATGGAGGAGATTACAGCGCAGGTTTCGTGGTCGAAGCCGTAGGTGGCGTCGGTGTAGCCTACCGACATTACGGTGCCGCGGACGATGGCGGGGAAATCTACGTAGGCTTTGGTGGTGATTTCGCCGGCGATGAAGGCGAGACCGGTGGTTAATAGAGTTTCACAGGCGACGCGGCTGCCGGGGTCTTCGGTCAGGCAGGCGTCGAGGATAGCGTCGGAAATCTGGTCAGCGATCTTATCGGGGTGGCCTTCGGTCACAGATTCAGACGTAAAAAGATAACGGTTTCTTGACAAAGCTGCTTCTCCTTCGGTGATCAACGATTTAAGTTGGATCTGGCGGGAGTAAAATCCAAACTTCGCAAAATCAGCATTTTGCGCTTCTAAAAAGCTACCAGAAGAAATGACAGAGCGCAATCAGTTTTGGCTTGGGGGGAAACACGGGAGCATTCAGCATTCTTGCACTCAGCTCTCAGCAATATTTCTCGGCTAAAAGAGGGGATGTGTCGCGGTAAATCCTTCCCCCAAAACCTCTTACCAGCAATATGGATTCCTTGCCGACTCCCTGCGGCATTGGATGACAATGGCTAGGCTCCGGGGGGCAGGGACTGTGCGGTTGGGGACGAGGGCTTGGGCGTGGGTGGATGAAGGCCGTTGGCGTCGAAGGTCAAAGTTTTCACTTCTTCGTAGTCGCCCTGGGCCGGAAGCTGCTTGCCATTAAACGAAAAGTCCAAAGCGCCGATACTCCCTGCTTTGATTACGATTTCGTCTCGTGCTTCGATGGATCTTTCCGCAGGCGCTACCAGCATCTGTTCCGACAGTTGTTTGCCATCCGCTGTGATCGATATCCAGGAGTCTTCTCTAGCTTTAATCGCAACGGTGAATGATCCATGGGTGGCATCGGCCGCTTGGCTTTGCCGGTTGGTGTGCGTGGGCGCTACACGAGGGTCAGCGGCAGGTTGAATGTGGGCCACCGCGTGATCCTGCTTCCGCGTCTCCCGTGAATGAAAACCCCAGAGGGCAAAGCCGAGCGCAGCTATAAGTAAGAAGGCAGCGAATAAGGCCCAGGGCACGCGAACTGCGCGAACCGGTTCACGATCTTCCAGTTGCTCCGCCATTTCGATCGGCAAATCGCTCTGAGGCAGCTCGCTGGGCGAACTCGGTGCGGTCGCGCTCAGGTAGTCGGCGATGGCTTGTTCTTCGTCGATGCCCAGGTGGCGGGCGTAGGCACGCACGAAACCTTTACTGAAGATGCCGCCGGGAAGCTGCTCGAAGTGTTCTTCTTCTAAAGCGGTAAGGAAGCGCTTCCCGATCTTGGTGGAGAGCGCGATGTCGTCGAGCGTGACTCCGCGCTGCTCCCGCTCCCGCTTTAATCGCGCGCCGAATGATTCCACTCGACCGCTCCCCTGACGGTTGTCTTGAGGCTTTACTGATAGCAAATATAAGTTAACTTTGTCTGTGATGAGCATGAAATTCTTTGACCTGAAAGAAAACGTTAACCACAGAGGACACAGAGGTACACGGAGGAAAGAACCTAACAGTCAATTCCAAGTCCATCATTCACTTCCGATCTTGATTCTCAGGTGAGTATTCTTAGGTCTCCAGTTCGATATCGGAAGGTATCAATTCCGGCTTGAATCGGGCAGGACTTGGCTTCACAGGTTCCGGTTACTAAGGTTGATTGCTGGTGCTCTGGGGTGCCGCATATAATTCGAGCACTTCCTCTCGTACATCGAGGTTGCAGTTCCATGACCAAGGTCTCCAGCGCGGACCGCAAGCTACAGGAACTAAACATCTTTCATGATGTGGCAAAGGCCCTGACCTCGTCATTGGACCTGGATTCGATCCTGCAAACCATCATGGAAAAGATGGCGGAGTACTTCCGTCCGGACACATGGTCTCTGCTCATGGTGGATGAAGGGCCCAACGAGCTGTACTTTGCCATCGCAGTAGGGGCGGCATCGGAAGCCCTAAAAAACGTGCGTTTGAAAGTCGGAGAAGGCATCGCCGGGTGGGTGGCCAAGCACGGGGAAAGGCTAATTGTTCCAGATGTGATGGCCGACCCGCGTTTCGCCAAACGGATCGACGACATGACGCAGTGGGAAACACGCTCCATCATCTGCTTTCCGGTGCGTTCCAAGCTGCGGGTGCTGGGAGTGATTCAACTGGTGAACGTGGACATGGAGCATTTTAGCGATCCGGAAATATTTTTCCTGCAATCGCTGTGCGACTACGCTGCTATCGCTATTGAGAATGCCCGCTCAGTGGAGAAGATTCAGGAACTGACGATCACCGATGATTGCACTGGGCTTTACAACGCACGGCACCTCTACAAGACGCTGGAGACCGAAGTTTACCGCTCTGCGCGCTTTGGATATGAATTTACCGTGCTGTTTATTGATCTGGACCACTTCAAGCAAGTCAACGATACCCACGGGCATCTGGTTGGAAGCAAGTTGTTAGCTGAAATTGGGTATCTCATCAAGGCCCAGCTGCGCCTGATTGACTACGCCTTCCGCTATGGTGGAGATGAATTCGTGATTCTGTTGCCGCAGACCGGAAAAGACGCCGCCCTGGTGGTCGCCAAACGTCTGCGTGACAATCTGCGGACCAGCATGTTCTGCAAGGAAGAAGGATTGAATTTGAACGTGCGCGCTTCTATTGGCGTAGCTACCTATCCGCACGATGCCAAAACACCGCACGACGTCATTCGTCAGGCGGACGAGATGATGTATCTGGTCAAGAATACGACACGGGATAACATTGGGATCGCGCAACGCGGCGTGATGAAGTAGCGGGTAGGCTGCATGTGATCTGCGCCCGCAGACATCACGCGCGGCATGGCTACTCGTCAGCGTCCATCCAGAAGAAATCTACAATGCGATTGGACGGATCCAGCAGAATGATTCGACCACTCAGTACTACTCTAGCCCAGTCGCGTGGCAGCCTGGGCAAGCGAGCCGTGCACACGCCGGGGAGCGGCTGCACGCGTTTTTGCAGGCCCGGGGGTAAGGTTCCATTCCGCCTAAGTTGACGTTCCAAACCGGGGGGCAGACGGTCCTTCTTGGCCAATCCCGGGGGTAGGTTGGAGCGGTCGGCTGCATAGCAATCGCTGATAATCTGGCGCTCGCGGGAGGAGAACTCGCGCGGGCCCTGATCGTCATTGTCTTCGTCCTGATTGTTGGAACGTGTACGATTACCACTCCGCGAGGGACGGTCGTCATCATCTTCGTCATAGCGACTGGCTTGGCGGCGTTCCTGCCCTTGCATAACCGACCCGGATGGCGGATTGGCCGCCACCCAGGTCAGCACCGCCTCTGATTCCACTTCGGCAGGTTTCTTGCCCGTGCCTGCCGCTACTCCTGTACCCGCAGCCGCGCCGACGCCGGCACCAATCGCGGCACCTTTGCCTCCGCCGGCGATGGCGCCGATCAGGGCGCCCAAACCGGCGCCGCCGCCAATCTTGGTCACGTTGCTCTTGGTGTGGGACTCGCCTTTGATCACAAAGGGGTCAGCCGCGATCGCATAAGTGCGTCCACCGGAACGGACGGTTCGCAAGCTCAAGTGCAGTTCTCCGGGACGGCTCAGTCTGCCGGAGCGCTCCACGTTTGTCACTTCGCCGGTAACGTCCGTGCCTTTGGAGAACAGCGTCCTTCCATTGACGACAACAGGAGCGGCGAAGGTGCCGTGAAACTGATCGCCCACGCTGGCCTGTTCGCTGCTCAGCTTCTCGATGATGCGTACCTGCAACTGTGTGCCTACGGGGATATTGGTGTAGGTCTGGGCCGATGCTGTGGCAATCATCCACAGCATGATTGCGAAAGATTGTTTGAGACTCATGTCACGCCCTTTGCGAAGGAATATGTGAGGTTTATGGTAGGCGGTCGAATGTGGCTCGCAAACTATCGGAGGTGCATGTCCAGGTGCGTTTTATGCTGTGATGGAAGAATCGAATATCCCAACCAGTGCCGGTTGTGCCTGCGCCCCGGAGGGGGCAAAAACAATTTAGTTCAGCGCTGGGTTGTTGGGACTGGCGCGAGATGAATCGCGTCGACAAGACAAGAATGCATTTCTAAACCGTCCGGATGAAGGTCGAGGATGTTCATGCGTCCCAGCGCTGAAGCGCTGGGCTAAATTGTTTTTGGCCCCTTCGGGGCGCGCCAGGAAATACCCCCGACGAGTACGGACAGAGCAAATTCACTGTTCAATCGGCGGGCATGGTGGCGGGTTGGGGGATACGGGGTTTGCGCACTTTTGTATGGACCGGCAGGGGCTCCAGCCATTTGCGGATTTCGGGAAGCGCGGCTCGCGTGGCTAGTTCGCCGGCGCGGACTAAGGCAGCGCTGTATTCGAAGGCGTCGTATTTGTAGCCATTGACGTCCGGCTCTAAAACCAGATCGGCGGCCTTCTTCCATACGTCGCAATTCATTTGCTGGGCGATGGCAAAGCATTGACCTATGACATCGAACAGATGGCGCGGTCCCTCGCCGTTGGTCCAGTGCCCTTTCAGGTGAACTGCTAGAACCCGCTCCGCCCCCATCATTCGCAGAGGTACGGTCGGAACTGCGTGGGCGAGCATGCCGTCTACTAGCAGACGTCCTTTAAATCTTACGGGGAGAAACATTCCGGGGTAGGCGCAACTGGCCCGCACGGGTTCGACCAAGGGTCCGGATTGGAAGACGACGCCTTCGCCGGTGGAGAAATCGGTTGCCGTCACGGCGAGGGGAATGCGCAATTCTTCGAACGTCTTCACCTTCAAGATGCTGTTGAGGAAGCCGATCATGCGCTGGTTGCTGGCGAATCCGTAGCGGGAGAGAGTCCAGCGCGCAAAATGTTTGAAGCGGACCCGAGTGGCAATCTCCCCCAGTTCCGCGGCGGAAACTCCGCTGCAATAGGCTGCGCCAATGAGCGCGCCTACGCTGGTGCCAGCAATAAATTGTATTGGGATATTTTCTTCTTCCAGGACTTTCAAAACGCCGACGTGGGCGATGCCGCGGGCGAAGCCACCGCCAAGGGCGAGTCCGATGGAAGGGGAATTTTGGGCGTGCTGCGGAGTGGAAATGCCTGTAACTTCGCGCCCGAAGGCCTGTACCGACCGAATAATCTTGCCCAGACTCTTCACGGGACCCCCGTATTACCGGCTTTATCCGGTCCCCCAAAACCTATTCAGCAAGTAAGATGCCAACGCCAGTCTAGATGTTTCCACAGCTCGTCTGTCTTTCCAGGTTACTTCCGAGAGGTTACTCGAAGCGATCTTGACCCGACATGACTAAGTGCACTGATCCTGATAAGTTGGGGCGCATGGTTCGCGAGATCTCGGCGGGTGGGGTGGTGGTGCGACGTGGCCCGGAGGGCTGGGAAATGGGTGCGATTGAGCCCCAAAAGGAGCCGCCGGCGGCGGGCGAGACTGCAAAAAAACGATCACAAAAAGTGTTACTCGCCCTTCCCAAGGGGTTGGTGGATCCGGGCGAAAAGCCCGACCAGACGGCCATTCGGGAGGTGAGAGAGGAGACCGGGCTGATCGCCACTCCGATTACCAAGCTGACCGATATCAAGTATGTTTATGTGCGCTCGTGGGGAGACAAGCAGCGGGTTTTTAAGATCGTCAGCTTTTATTTGCTGAAATATCAGTCGGGCAATATCGACGACATTGATTCCGCGATGCGCATTGAAGTCAAACGTGCTTTATGGATTCCGCTGGAAGATGCTGGCCTGAAGCTGGCGTATCGAGGGGAACGTGATGTGATCCGCCAGGCTCAGGAATATGTGCAAAATCATCCGGAGGTTTGAGGCAAATGCGTGCTCCACATATCGAAAAACATTTCACCGCCGGACTCTTTGTGCGCGATGTGGTGATTGGCATGGCCGACGGACTGACTGTGCCTTTTGCCCTGGCAGCGGGACTTTCCGGCGCGGTACAAGATACCAAGTTGATCGTCGTTGGAGGACTGGCGGAAATTGCCGCGGGCTCGATTGCCATGGGACTTGGTGGATATCTGGCAGCGCGTGGAGACGCGGAACATTACGAGCAGGAACGTATCCGGGAGCAGCGCGAGGTCAAGGAAATGCCGGAAGAGGAAAAGGCGGAAGTGCATCGGGTGTTCGAGGCCTATGGACTCACATCCGAAGAAAGCAAGCCGGTGATTGAGGCGCTCAGCCATCGGCCGGAGGCATGGGTGGATTTCATGATGCGATACGAGTTGGCGCTAGAAGCGCCGGATCCGCGACGCGCCGTCACCAGTGCGGCGACCATTGCGGGATCCTACGTTGCGGGAGGATTTATTCCGTTGCTACCTTACGTTGTATTCTCGGGAAATGCAACCCGTGGATTGATATTCTCCGCGATCGTGACGCTAGTTGCGCTCGGCATCTTTGGATACATCAAAGGACGCTTCACTGGAACTCATCCGCTTCGTAGTTCGTCACAGACGGTGGTGATCGGCGGGCTGGCAGCGTCCGCGGCGTTCCTGCTTGCGAAGCTCATCTCGTGAAGTGGGGGTGCTTCCCGCATAATGAGATTGGTGAATTCTGGGGTCAGCGCTGCTATCTTGGACTGCGGGGTCGAGATGCTTTCCACGTTGCCGGCGGGACGCCGGCGCTACCGTAGAGTTGAAAATCGTAAGCGAACTTTTCCTTCATGAAGCGTATTCATAGAGTTGCTGTATTGGGCGCTGGGACAATGGGTGCTCGCATCGCCGCGCATTTCGCCAATGCCGGAGTTCCTAGCTATCTGCTGGATATTGTTCCTGATGCGGACGGGGCGGCGCGCAATAAGATCGCGGCGGCCGGTCTTGAAGCGGCAAAAAAATCCAAACCTGCGGTTTTTTTTGAGCCTTCCCTGGCGCGATTGGTTACGGTCGGAAATTTTGAAGATGATCTGAAACGGCTGGCGGAGGTGGACTGGATCATCGAAGCAGTGGTGGAGAATCTGGAGATCAAGCGCGGCCTGCTCAAGAAGGTGGAAGCCGTGCGACGGCCGGGCACGATCATCACCACCAACACCAGTGGGTTGCCGGTGCAGAAGATTGCCGAAGGATTCTCTGACGATTTCCGGCGGTCGTGGTTTGGCACGCATTTTTTCAATCCTCCGCGCTACATGCGACTGCTGGAAATTATTCCTACCCCCGAAACCGACCGGGCCGCGCTGGATGCGGTTGTCCACTTCGCCGATGTCCAACTCGGCAAAGGCATTGTCTTCGCCAAGGACACTCCTAACTTCATTGCTAACCGCATCGGGACGTTTTCCGTATTGAACGTCATGCGGCTTATGCAGGAGATGGATCTGAGCATTGAGGACGTGGACGCACTTACGGGACAAGCGCTCGGCTGGCCGAAGTCGGCGACTTTCCGCACCATTGATCTGGTTGGGCTGGATATTTTGGGGCACGTCGTCTCCAACATGACGGAGAACGTGCGGGATGAGCGCAGTGATCTCCAGCTTCCTGATTTTTTCAGGCAGATGCTGGAGCGCAAATGGTTGGGGGATAAAAGCAAAGGTGGTTTCTACAAAAAAGGTGCGGCAGGGAAAGAAGAGGAACGGCTCGCCCTTGACTGGAAAACGTTGGAATACCACCCGCGCCAGAAACCTAAATTTTCTGCGCTCGATATGGCGAAGAACGTCGAAGAAATTGGGGCACGGGTGCGCATGTTGCTCGGATTCGATGGAGGCGCACCGCAAAAGGGCGATAAGGCTGGACAGTTCCTGTGGCTGGCTCTTTCGGATCTGTGGACTTATTGCGCCAATCGCATTCCGGAGATCTCGGATCGCGTCGTGGAAATCGATCGTGCCATGCGACTGGGCTTCAATTGGGAACTGGGTCCGTTAGAATTGTGGGACGCGGTCGGGGTTGAGGCTACCGTCGCGCGTATGAAGAAAGAGAACCGGCCTGTGGCTGCTAACCCTGAGAAACTGCTCGCGGCGGGGAAGAAATCCTGGTATGGGGACGATCCCAAGGCGGCATCAGGTCGGGACTATTTCGATCTGAGCGCAAAGGAGTACAAGCCGGTCGAAGTTCCCGCAGGGGTGTGGTCGGTCGAGGTGGCGAAGAAATCCAAGGGAGTGGTCAAAAAGAATTCGGGCGCTTCTTTAGTGAATTTGGGAGATGGAATCGGCTGCATCGAGTTCCATTCGAAGATGAATACCATCGGCAGCGACATCGTGCAGCTCATTTCGCAAACTTTAAAATCGGGAGGCCCGGGCGACGACTTCGACGCATTCGTTATTACCAATGATGCGGGAAACTTTTCCGTCGGCGCCAATCTGATGTTGCTGCTCATGTCCATCCAGGACGAGGAGTGGGATGATGTGGACTTGGCGATTCGCCAATTTCAGGGCATGACGCAGGCCATTAAATTCTCGCCCAAGCCGGTAGTGGCCGCGCCCTTCGGACTTACTCTGGGCGGAGGCACGGAAATCTCGCTGCATGCCGCGGGGCTACAGCCTCACGCGGAACTCTACATGGGATTGGTGGAAGTCGGCGTGGGACTATTGCCGGGCGCTGGTGGATGCAAGGAGATGCTGCTGCGCGCAGTGGAGAGCGCGGAGTCGATCCGGCCTGGCGGCAGAGGCGAATCTGTAGAGATGATGGAAGCTATGAAGAAAGTTTTTGAGACCATCGCTACCGCCAAGGTGGCAACGTCAGGGCATGAAGCTCGCGGGCTCGGCTTTCTGCGAGAAGCCGATAGCATCACCATGAACCGCGAACGCGTGCTGTCGGACGCTAAGGCACGCGCAGTGGAAATGCTGCGTGGAGGTTATGAGCCGCCGGTGCCGCGAACCGACATTCCCGCGCCCGGGGAAAACATTTTGGCTGCGCTCAAGATGGGGGCGCATTTAATGCGGCAGGGCGACTACATCACGGAATACGAAGTGAAGCTGGCAACGAAGATCGCCGAAGTGCTGTGCGGAGGGAATGTGACCTCGGGCACGCCTGTGAGTGAGCAGTACATCCTGGATTTGGAGCGGGAAGGGTTCAAATCGTTGTGTGGGGAGAGGAAGACACAGGAACGGATTCAGTTCACGTTGAAGACGGGGAAGACGTTGAGGAATTGACGATTTTCGATTGACCATTGCCGATTTTAAGAACTTATAAAGGTACTCTTTCGGATTGTCGTTCCGGGGCCGTCTCTGGCATGGCAAAAGTCCGCAGTTTCGCACGGCTTGAGTATGGCCGCAACGACCTCAGTGCTTCCGATTTCCAAACTGGGAACGCACGCCTTTATTGATTGTTATGAGCGGACTTGTTGAGCGTAATTCGAACCAATAAGCTCGGCAGGGGTCCGTGGTGTAACGGGAGCACATCAGCCTGTCCAGCTGGAAGGTACGGGTTCGAATCCCGTCGGATCCACAGCATCCCTGGTTTGGTAAGGAGGCTGAGGAGGGGCCATTGGGCAGACGGGCTCCTCAAGTAATGTTGACTTCAGTGTGCCAGGTGCCGATAATTAATTCGATAGCTGGACAGGTTGATGCGCCCGGGCCGGAAACGGCCCGGTTTGCTTTTTGCACCTGTGCCTCTCCTATTAGGATACCTTTCAGGTTTCAGTCTGGCTTTCAACGGCCTGAGTGTGCGCCTAATAAGGCGGTGTGAAGCGGGTACGAGGTAACGAACATCAAATAACCACGAACGCGCGAGGGTACAGGAAGGTCCAACGTTAGCTGCTGGAGTTTCTTATGCGTGAAGCTGTTGTTGTTTCTTCTGTTCGCACACCTGTTGGACGGGCTTTCAAGGGTACTCTTCGCGCTACTCGTCCTGACGAATTGGCTGCAGTCGCGATCAAAGGCGCCCTGGAGCGTGTGCCGCAGGTTGATGTCAAGGAGATCGAAGATGTGATCCTGGGCTGCGCCATGCCGGAGGCGGAACAGGGGATGAACGTGGCGCGCATTGCGTCTTTACGCGCGGGCCTGCCGGTTGAGATTTCGGCGCTCACTATCAATCGCTTCTGTTCGTCTGGTCTGCAGGCGATTGCGATGGCGGCTGAGCGCATCATGAGCGGCGGGGCGGAAGTGATCGTTGCTGGGGGAACCGAATCGATGTCCATGATTCCCATGGGTGGGCACAAAATTTCACCTAACCCCTGGCTGGTGGAGCACTACCCTGACGCGTATCTATCAATGGGTTTGACGGCGGAAAGACTGGCACAGGGTTTTGGTATTACGCGTGAGGCTGCTGATGAGTTTTCATTGCGTAGTCATCAGAGGGCGCTAGCCGCGATTCAGGCCGGGAAGTTCAGCGACGAGACTGTTCCGGTGCCTGTGAGCTTCACTACGCCGAATGGGTCGAAGCCTAAGCGACAAGAAATTACTTTCAAAGTGGACGAAGGACCGCGCGGCGATACTTCGCTCGAAGCCTTGCTTGCTCTCAAGCCGGCGTTCCATGCGAAAGGGACGGTGACGGCGGGGAACTCGTCGCAAATGTCGGATGGCGCGGCGGCTGCGGTAGTGATGTCCGCCGAGCGCGCAAAGCAGCTCGGAATTACGCCGCTGGTCCGCTACGTTTCATTTAGTACTGCGGGATATAAGCCGGAAGAAATGGGGCTGGGGCCGGTGTTTGCCATTCCCAAGGCGTTGAAGATGGCGGGACTCAAGCTGTCGGATATTGATGTCATTGAACTCAACGAAGCTTTCGCAGCGCAGTCGCTGGCGGTGATCAAAGAGGCGGGACTTGAGCCGGAGCGCGTGAATCCCAATGGCGGGGCAATTGCTTTGGGTCATCCACTGGGATGTACTGGGGCGAAGCTGGCGGCGACCGTCATTCGCGAATTGAAGCGGCGTAAGGCACGCTATGGGATGGTGACTATGTGTGTGGGCGGGGGGATGGGGGCGGCGGGTATCTTCGAAAATCTCTAAAATCTTTAACCACAGAGGACACGGAGGATCACAGAGGAATTTTGTTTTTTGTGCTGGGGTGCAATCAGCGGAAACAAATCCGCGAATCGCCATGGCTAGTCCGAGATTATTAGCTCCTACCCCGCGCGTCAATCTCCTTGCCGGCGTTATCATCACCGCTGCCATGAAAGTTCATTCCCTTCTAGGTCCAGGGCTGCTGGAGAGTGCTTATGAGGCCTGTTTGGTCCATTAGTTGCGAAAGCAAGGGTTGGAGGTTCGGAATCAAGTTGTGTTGCCGGTCGTTTACGATGGAGCTACCATCGACCGCGGTTACCGTCTCGATTTGATGGTTGAGAGTCGGTCATCGTCGAATTGAAGTGTACTGAGGGCTTTCATCCATTCACCAGGCGCACCTTTTGTCGTACTCGAAGTTGAGCGGCAAAGAACGTAGGTCTTCTCATCAACGTCCGTGTCACACACCTTCGTAATGGCATCCAACGAATGGTAAATGGCAAAAATTGGGCGAAATGAAATAATTCCTCTGTGTTCCTCTGTGGCCTCCGTGGTTAAAAAGGGGTTTGAAATGGCGACGACTGCAATTCCTACTAGCAAGATCTCCGGCGGTAGTTTTCTTCTTGAAGAGCGAAAGGGCGATGAAGTCTTCACTCCAGAAGACTTCACCGAGCAGCACCAACTCATTGGGCAGACGGCGGAAGAGTTTGCCATCAATGAGATCGTCCCCAATATTGAAAAGATGGAGCACAAAGACTTTTCTATCACTCGCGATCTGTTGAAGAAGGCGGGTGAGTTGGGGTTGAGTTCGGCGGAGATTCCGGAAGCTTACGGCGGGCTTGAGATGGACAAAGTCACCGCTGCTGTGATCGCCGACCACATCGCGAAGTATGCGGGGTTCGCTACCACTTGGGGTGGACATACAGGAATCGGCACGTTGCCTATCGTGTATTTCGGGACTGAGGAGCAGAAGAAAAAATATCTGCCGCGGTTGGCTGCGGGAGAAACGGTTGGGGCCTACGCTTTGTCCGAGGCTTCTTCCGGATCCGATGCGCTGAATTGCCGGGCGCGCGCTCATCTTTCGCCGGACGGCAAGCATTACATCCTGAACGGCGAAAAAATGTGGATCACCAATGCCGGATTTGCCGACTTGTTCACGGTGTTCGCCAAAGTGGATGGTGAAAAGTTCTCGGCTTTCCTGGTGGAGAAAACATTTCCCGGCTTTTCCGTGGGAGCGGAAGAACACAAGCTGGGAATTCGCGGGTCTTCAACGTGTCCAATCATTCTTAATGATTGCAAAGTGCCGGTCGAAAACCTGCTCGGCGAAATTGGTAAGGGACACGTGATCGCGTTCAACATTCTAAACGTCGGGCGCTTCAAGCTGGGCGCGATGTGTGTCGGCGGTGCGCGAGTCTCGCTGGAAAACGCCATTGGATATGCCAAGCAGCGGAAGGCGTTTAACAAAGTGATTGCCGACTTCGGCCTGGTTCGGGAAAAACTGGCGAACATGGCCGTGGGCATCTACACCGGAGAGGCAATGGTGTATCGCACGGTTGGCATGATGGATGTGGCGCTGGGCGAAGTGGACAAGTCGGGCGCGAATGCCATGCAGGAAATGCGCAAGGCGATTGAGGAGTATGCGGTCGAATGCTCCATCATTAAAGTGTGGGGCTCGGAGATGATTGACTACGTCGTCGACGAGACCGTGCAGATCTACGGTGGATATGGCTTTGTCGAGGAATATCCTGCGGAGCGCGCTTACCGGGATGCCCGGATTAATCGCATCTTTGAGGGTACAAACGAAATCAACCGGCTCATTATTACTGGCTTCCTGCTGAAACGTGCGATGTCGGGACAATTGCCGTTGATGCCGGCTATCAAGAAATTGATGGATGAAGTTCTGGCAGGACCGACTCTGAGTGAAGAACTCGAAGGGCCCCTGGCTGATGAACGCAAACTGGTTGCGCAATCCAAGAAACTTGGACTGTTTGCGGCTGGGGCGGCGACACAGAAATATATGCAGGCGATTCAGGATCAGCAGGAGGTCATGGGCGCGATCGCGGATATGGTGATCGAAACTTACGCCATGGAATCCGCCGTGTTGCGGGCGCAGAAAATTGCTGAGCGCAATGGAGAGAAGGCTGCTTCCCTACCAATCGCGATGACGCGAGTTTATCTGTCACAGGCCATGGAGAAGATCGAAGCGGCGGCAAAGAAAGTTATTGCGGCGGTGGCCGAAGGCGACATGCTGCGGACGCAATTAGCGATTTTGCGTCGTCTGGTCAAGCATGAACCCTTCAATGTGATTGAGTTACGTCAGCAGATCGCGCAGAAAGTCATTGAGCGGGGAAAATATACGCTGGCGTAGAAGCTTGAACCACAGAGGACCCAGGGGCGCACAGAGGAAGAAAACCTCAGCTAGGCTTTGCCTTTCAATTCTTCCATCACACTCTGGATCAGCTCTTTAGCATCGGTAAGGCTCTTCATGATGATTTGGATGTCCATCACCGGTTTGCCGGGCCAGCGCTGGCTTTGGCAATACACGCCGTGCTGGCCAACCAGGGCCATGGCGTCCGTGATCATGTCCATGGTTACGGCGAGGCGGCCTCTCGGGACGCCCATCATGGTTTCGTAATGTTGCAGCTCTTCCTGCTTTTCGTTGAATACGGGCATGAGGCAATTGTATCGTTAGCGAGAATTGCGCAATGCATTTGGAAATTAGCATTGAGCACTCAGCAATCAGCATTCAGCCTTTGGGGTTCGTAGTGGCCTCCAAAAAACCGCCCATCACATTTGCTAACCGACGCACTTGCCGGATAGTCTATTGAGTTTGGACTCGGCTGAATGCTGAGTGCTGATTGCTAGATTTTCACACAGGAGAAACCATGCAGAAACGGACTGCCCTCTTCACACTGATCATTGTGAATATGATCATTCTCACGCTTACTACGATCGGCCTCGCCCAAGATGACAAGAGCAAGCGGCCTAGCCCACCGGCGCACGCGCAATGCCAATTTCCTGACGGTAAGACTATTAAGACGGATTATTCCAGCCCACGCACCCATGATCCCAAGACTCACCAGCCGCGCAAGGTTTTTGGCGGCGTTGTGCCTTATGGTCAGGTATGGCGTACTGGAGCGAATGAGGCGACCACATTCGTGACCGATACCAACCTGACTGTCGGAGGCAAAGATGTGCCGGCTGGCAGCTACACCATCTTTACGGTGCCTGATCAGGACAAGTGGGTGCTGGTGATCAGCAAGAAGACGGGCGAGTGGGGCACTCCATATCCTGGCGAAGGGGATGACCTGGCTCGTGTGGATATGAGAGTTGCGCAACTGCCATCGCCGATGGAGAATTTCACCATTTCCTATGATCAGACAGGTGGGAATTGCACGATGAACCTGGACTGGGAAAAGACGCGGGCGTCGGTGGAGTTCGCGGAGAAGAAATAGTCGAGCTTCGCTCGCCGGGGCAGGCGAAGTCGCCTGTCCCTACGTGGGCGAATTAAGACTCGGCAAATCGGTACAGGGGGCAGGTCAAGGCGATTAGCTGGCGGGTTTCCAGCGCAGGACTGGCTTGCGGGCGGCGGCGACTTCGTCCAGGCGTGAGACGCGCGTCGTGTGCGGAGCGTCCAACACCAGTTGCGGATCTTCTTCTACTTCTGCCGCGATCGAGCGCATTGCCTCGATAAATAAATCCATCTCTTCTTTCGACTCACTTTCGGTGGGCTCGATCATCAGCGCTCCGGGGACGATCAGCGGAAACGCCGTCGTGTAGGGATGGAAGCCGTAATCGATCAGACGTTTTGCAATATCCATGGTCTTCACGCCTTTTTTTGCCTGTAGTTTGTCGCTGAAGACCACCTCGTGCATGGTGGGCGTGGAATACGGCAGATCGTAAATCCCTTCCAGGCCTTTGCGGATGTAGTTGGCATTGAGCACCGCATCTTCGGTAGTCTGACGCAAACCGTCGGGGCCGTTGGCAAGAGTGTAAGCCAGCGCGCGGACGAACATGCCGAAGTTGCCGTAGAAGGCGCGGACCCGTCCCACCGATTGCGGGCGATTGTATTCGAAGGCTAGCGTGCCGTCAGGTTTGGTAATCACGACCGGCTTGGGAAGGAACGGCGCCAGGATCTTTTTGACCGCCACTGGGCCGGAGCCTGGGCCGCCTCCGCCGTGGGGCGTGGAAAAAGTCTTGTGCAGATTCAGATGCATGACATCGACGCCGAAATCTCCGGGACGAACCTTGCCGACTAGGGCGTTCATGTTGGCGCCGTCCATGTAGAGCAATCCACCCTTGGCATGCATGACTTCGGCAATCTTATGAATCTCCTGCTCGAATACTCCCAGGGTATTGGGGTTGGTGAGCATGAGTGCGGCGACTTCTTCATTCATCTGCGCGGTGAGCGCAGCTACATCCACCATGCCTCGGGCATTGGATTGCATCTTCTCAACGTCGTATCCAACCATCGCTGCCGTGGCTGGGTTGGTGCCGTGAGCGGAATCGGGGATAAGGATCTTCTTTCGCGGATTTCCTTTAGATTGCTGGTAAGCGCGCACCATCAGCAGGCCGGTGAGCTCGCCGTGAGCGCCGGCGGCGGGTTGTAACGTGATCGCGTCCATGCCAGTGATTTCGATCAGACACTCGCTCAACACTTTCATGATGCGCAACGCGCCTTGTGATACTCGCTCCGGCTGGTAGGGATGACCGTTCGCCAATCCTTCCAGACGCGCAACGACTTCGTTCACCCGCGGGTTGTATTTCATGGTGCAGGATCCAAGTGGGTACATGCCGAGATCGATCGCGTAATTCCAAGTGGAAAGGCGGGTGAAATGGCGAATGATTTCGATCTCGCTAACTTCCGGCATCTGGCCGAGATCTTTTCTTTCCGCGGATCCCAGGAGCTTCGAAGTGTCGACGTCAGGAACATCGAGGGGAGGCAGCCTCCATGCTGCTTTTCCTGGGGATGACTTTTCAAAGATCAGGCCTTCGTTCTGGTTGACGTGGCGAGTGGCTTTGCGGGTCACGTGCTTCACCGCGTCACCTCCTGGACGTCGGCTTCCTGTTTAGCAGATTTAACTGAGCGTTCGCTTTCAGCGACCATTCCGACGGCGGTGTCAATTGAGGTGCGGGTCGTCAACTCAGTGCAGCACCACAAGGCCGCGTTGCCGAGTTCGGGATAAAACTTCTTCAGTGGAAGTCCACCTACAATTTTGTGTCCCAGGATGCGGCTGTTGATGGCATAGGGATCTTCGGTGGTCTGGACCACGAATTCATTGAATCTCGGGGCGCCAGGAAAAAGCACTCTGGCATGCTTGCCGAATTGCTGTGCGGCGTAATTGGCTTTAGCCAGATTCTGTTTGGCCAGCTCGCGTAGTCCGACCTTGCCGTAGATGGTCATAAAAATGTTGACCATCAATGCCACCAGGGCCTGGTTGGTGCAGATGTTGGATGTCGCTTTCTCACGACGAATGTGCTGCTCGCGGGTTGCGAGAGTAAGGACGAAGCCACGCTTGCCATTCTTGTCGGAGGTTTGACCGACCAGGCGACCGGGCATCTGGCGGACGTACTGCTCGCGAGTGGCGATCACGCCGCAGTATGGTCCGCCAAATCCAAGAGGCACGCCGAAAGATTGCGCTTCCATGGCAATGATATCCGCCTGGCGCGGCGGCTCAACGATGCCCAGAGAAACTGCTTCCGCGATGGAGACTACCAGCATCGCTCCCTGTTTGTGGGCAATTTCGGCGATGGCGGCGATGTCTTCGATGGTGCCGAAAAAATTAGGCGATTGAACCAGGACACATGCGGTTTTCTGGGTGATCAGCTTTTCAAGTTCCTTCAGGTTCACGCGTCCGGTGTCGGTGAATGAAGTTGCGGTGACTGGCAGGCTTTGATGATGCGCGTAGGTAGCGAGAACTTCGCGGTATTCGGGATGCAAGCTGTTTGCGACAACGGCGGAGCGACGTCCGGTTAGGCGAACCGCCATCATTACGGCTTCGGCGGCCGCAGTGGAACCGTCATACATAGACGCGTTGGCCACTTCCATGCCTGTCAGCTCGCAGATCATGGTCTGAAATTCGAAGATGGATTGCAATGTGCCCTGCGAAATTTCCGCTTGATAGGGTGTGTAGGCGGTGAGGAATTCGCCGCGGGAAATAAGCGAGTCGATGATCACAGGACGGTAATGATAGTAAGCACCCGCGCCTAGAAAGGTGGCGTAGCCGTCGCCATTCTCGCGTGAGCGCTCGCGGAACCAGTCCACGATCTCGGATTCTGCCATCGGGCGTGGAACTTTGAGATCCCGGTCCAGACGGTATTCGGTTGGAATCGACGCGAACAGATCGTTGATGGACCGCGCGCCAATGGCTTTGAGTAGGGCTTCGCGGTCGGAGGGGGATTTGGGTAGATAGCGCATGGGGGTCATTAGATGCCCGGCTACAAGAATCGAATTTCCGATTTCCAATTTCCGATTTTTAAACCCTTTCGCCGTTGCAGATTTCAAATCGGCAATCGGAAATTGGAAATTCTTATTTTCCCGCCTCCTCTGACACGAATTTTTCGTAGTCTTGCGCGGAGAGTAGTGAATTCAATTCTGCCGGGTTCTTGAGTGTGATTTTAATAAGCCAGGCGCTGTGTGCGTCTTTGTTTATCTTCTCCGGCGCGGTTGCCAGTTCGCTATTTACTTCGGTGACTACACCGGACGCTGGGGCGTACAGGTCAGAAACGGCCTTCACGGACTCGACTGAGCCGAAAGTTTTGCCGGCAACGATCTCTGAACCTGTCTTCGGCAACTCGACAAAGACGATATCGCCGAGCGACTCTTGAGCATAATTTGTGATACCGACAGTCGCATTCTTGCCGTCGGCTTTTATCCATTCGTGTTCTTTGGTGTATTTGAAATCGGTCGGATAGGGCATTCGTAATCTCTGTGGTCAGACTTTCTTGGGACGTTTATAGAACGGTGTCGGCACAACCTGTGCTTTCACTGCCTGAGTCCGAATTTCGATTTTGATGATGGTCCCAACTTCCGCGAACCGCGGCGGAACATACGCCAACCCAATATTCTTTTTTAAGAATGGAGCATAGGAGCCGCTAGTGACATAGCCGATCTCCGCTTCAGCTTCATCGAGAACTCTGTAGCCATCGCGGGCGATGCCGCGCTCGATCATCTCCAGACCGACCAAAGTGCGGCGAACTCCTCCGGATTTCGCCTTTTCCAGCGCATCGCGACCGATGAATTCCTGCTTCTCCATCTTACAGAAACGGTCGAGGCTGGCTTCCCACACATTGATGGTATCCGAAATCTCATGACCATAGAGCGCCAGCGTGGCTTCTAGACGCAGAGTGTTGCGCGCACCCAGCCCGCAGGGGATAACTCCGAATTCCCGGCCAGCCTGGAGGAGCTGGTTCCAGACCATCGCACTCGTGTCCTCGTCAGAGGGGATGTAGATTTCAAATCCATCTTCGCCGGTATATCCGGTGCGGGCGATTAGGATATTTTTAAGTCCGCAAACGCCGCCGCGCGTCACCCAGTAAAACTTGACGGCAGAAAGATCAACGTCCGTGAGCTTCTGTAACAGCTCTAAGGCCTTTGGTCCCTGAATTGCGATTTGAGTAAAGTCGTCAGAGAGATTCTCCACTTCGCAATCGAAATCACGGGTGTGATCGCGTACCCAACTGAAATCTTTCTCGCGGGTACCGGCATTGATGACGAGCAGGTATTCGTCTTGTCCCAACCGGTGGACGATCACGTCGTCCACAAAGGTTCCTTGCGGATAGAGGAGCGCCGAGTACTGCGCCTGTCCAATGGCGAGCCGCGATGCATCGTTCATCGAGATGTGCTGCACGGCGGCCAGGGCTCCAGAACCGGCGACCCGGATATCGCCCATGTGGCTGACGTCGAAAATGCCAACGCCGGTGCGGACGGTGTTGTGTTCTGCAATGATGCCGCCCACCGAAGGGTATTCGACGGGCATCTCCCAGCCGTTGAATTCGACCATCTTTGCACCCATCTGGCGATGGGTGTTGTAGAGAGCAGTCTTGCGGATGATTGGCGTAGTCGCCTGAACAGCGGGCAATTGTCCCTCGATCAGAGCAGTCGCTGGGCTGAAACTATTTACCCTAACATGCGTGTAGGAGCGGGTTCAACAGCTCGGGTGTAGCGTCACGGGTGTCAGGTCGCAGGTCACGAGTGTCAGGTCTCGGGATCAATCTCGCTGGCGAAATTTTCTCTAGGCTGAAGGTGCTTACGAGACTGATACCTGTCAACTGACACCTGAGACCCGCGGCCGGCGGCCCGCGGGTTACCAACGGAACTTTCGCATCATCCGGAGGCGCGCTAGAGTTCGGCCATGGCTACCACCAGTAAATTTCAGTGCGCCCAGTGCGACATGACCGAAGAGCGCTGCGAGTGCGAGAAGTATTGCTGCTGTTGTCAGGGGCAGATTGATCCGCGGCTCTGTTCAGACGGTCTGTATTACTGCCAACCCTGCCGTGAGGCTTGCGAGTTGAAACCACAGGATTAGCTGACACCGGGCAAGGGCGCGTCATATTGCTTACCACCCGATCATTTCCAGTTCGCGGCCGTCCAGCAACTGAGCAGAGGCGGTGGCCGGAATAGATCCGCAGGCGCCCCTCAATGTCTTCTTTGGATCAATCACGTCAATATGCATGGCTTCCTCCAGGGTCACCGTGAATCGCCAGTGATTCTACATAGCTCTTCGATCGGAATCACTTCTGACCGAGCCTGAACAGTCTGTAGCCCACAAACCAGACCCAGATCGTGGTTAGCACAGCATTAATGATTATCGTTACAAAAACGCCCGATATCGAAACGATTCCAAAGATGCCCGCGGCCAGCCCCAAATAAGCTGTGGTCTTACTGAAGATTCCCTTTTCCTTCAGCATAACGAAACCGATCACAAGAATCCCGAGCGAAAGGTCCACTATGGAGTAGAAAACTTCCGTGCGGGATGCCAGCACCGCAGACGCGTAGTTTGCAGCCGCGACGTAGCCCGCCCGCTGGACGTCGTTCGTGGCCGCGGCATGAAACCCGCTGAGCGTGAGTAGCGAGGCGTAATTCGTCCATGTAACTGCCAAGTCCAAGACAACGAACAGCCCCACGAATGCCGTCGCTACCAGCATTGCGTATCGGTTGACCCGTTCCAACGCAAGGTATAGCGAGAACGCGACAGGTACGTAGAGAAAGTCCGTCAGGACGCAGAGGCCAAGGATAGCCCACCAAACCGTCGTCTTTCCTACGAGGTACTTGAGCCAAACCTCCCCACCACCCGACGGAGGTCCCCCCACGCGAGCGAATAGCGGAAAGATGACGATGTACCCAATACCTATAACGAGTGCGGAGATACCACCCACTCGATACAACCATTTCCCATCTGGCTCACCCACATTCACCGTTATCCTCTCCACGCTCCTTCGGGTTGTGTGGCGCGGGCGCCCCTCGCCCGCGGACTTTGACCCTATTGGAGTTGACCTCCTCGGACCCGCTAATCTTCCCAGCCCCATTTAACTCGGGCCCGCCAGCCGCCCCCCACTCTTTCCACAGCTTTTCCCAATCCCACATCCCGTACCCCGCCTCTTTCCGCAACGGAAACCCCATCTGATGCGCCAGCATACAAACCTGCCCGCGATGGTGCGCTTCATGAGCAATCATGTAGCACAGCATTTCCACGCCAACCGGCCAAGGCCGAGCCCAGCCGTCTCTGCGAAACTTCTCGACGCGCCCTCCACCACCGCCGAGCGCTTCCGCCAGCATCTCGACGCAGCGAGCGGCACTCTCCGCCAATCCCGCACGGGCCTGCTGCGGCGTGCAACGCGCGCGGTTGAGCTGTCGTAGAACTTTGAGGTGCGGAGCTGTAAGCCTGACCCACTTGCAGCGGACATTGTGCATGTGTGTGAAGATCGCCGCAATGCCACGGACCTTGCCAGGCGGTTTGGCTCTCCAGGCGGCAGGGTCAAGATGTTCGATAAGAGTCTGGTTCATGCGATCATTGGCGGCAAAGATCTGGACTGCGGCTCGGCCGAGTTGAGTGTGAACCTTGGGTTGACGCGTGCTCACCGCTCCCTGCTCCTTGACCTATCATATTTCTAATACTTCCCGGCCACAAAAAAGAAAGGCTTTCCATGACTGCAAAGAATAAGGACTTTAAATGTAGGGCGGGCGCCCTCGCCCGCCGCCTTTGCGGGCGATGGCTTTAAAGACTTCCGCAAAACGCGTGCGGGCATTCATTGAAACGTGGCGCATCGTCCCAGAACGCCGCGTGCCCCGCATTCGCCATCAACTGAACTTCCGCATGAGGCATTGCCGCCTTGTGCTGATCGACGGCGGCGGGTTTGACAATCGCATCCACGGCACCATGCGTAATCAGCACTGGCTTGCGGATCTTCGGCAGGAGGTCGTCGTTGCTGAAGGAGCGCGAGAACAGTCCCTGACGGACATACGGCGGGACGGAGACGTTATATCCCAGCATCATATAGAGCTCAGAGGCCGAAGGTGCCTGGGCAAAACACAGCCGCAGCAACCCTTCCAGTCCGCGCACACTTGTTTCTGCCTCCGCTGAGAGGAACTGTGGGACGACACTGAGAACCTCAGGAGTGACGACCGAAAAGGCCTCCTCACCACCCAGCCTCGTGATTGCGCCGACGAACTGCAGCCCGCCGAGTCGCTCCTCGCCGTAGTGCCGAATGTAGTCGAGAAACACAAGCGGACCATACGACCAGCCGGAGAGCACTGGATGATCAAGATTGAGGCCCTGGATAACCGCATTGACGTCGTCCGCCCACAGCTTCGAGTCGTTGTAGCCATTGAGCGGCTTGTCCGAGAGACCATGACCTCGCATATCCAGTGCGAGCAGTCGGTGCTCCCCGGCTAGGTTCGAGTTGCAGCTACACACCAGCACCGCCTGCGATCTATGAGTCTTCATCGTGGTCCTTCTGCCCATTTATCCCGCCGAGGAAGTAGGATCGGGTGTTAATGTCGGAACTTCATTCAGACGCACTTCGGCTTTCAGAACTATTTGCTTAATACAACTACCGCTCGACTCGGAGAGTAATCGAATCTCAATGCGATCGATATCTCCAGTAATCGCCCTGTCGCGAATCCGAAGTGACGGTAGTCCATCGTTCATCCAGCTCTGGGCGTGCATATAGCTCTCCTTCCAGGGCGTGATTAGCATTCCTTGCCTGCCAAAATGGAAAAGAATTAGAGATCGTTTCTCACCAATGGTGAACGTCGTCTCACCCTTACATTCGTTCAACCATACGCCATTCGATACATCTGTGATTTCACGACCGTGAACATCCTTGTAGATTATGTGTGCTTTCACTATGGGTTGCTGAACGCGCTGTTCGGCGATTGCATCATTTCTGAAACAAGCCACCATGACGCGGAAGTCTCGCAAGTCTTGTACGGTTTCGTAGAATACATCGTTGAGGCAAGAACCAAGTCAAAATCCCAAGTGGCTCACAATCGGGAATGCCCACCCTTTGCGAAAAACGCGAAGGATGGGCCACCCGCCACGTTGTCGTTAGGTCTGTTCTCCATTACTCCCGTACCCTTGTCCAGTGACTTAATCTCGAGTCACACTGGCCCGAGCAATGAAAAGCACAAGCAAGGCACTGTTGTTGTTGGCGGGTCTGACGAGTTGCGCTGCTGCCAAAGAGCCTTATTCTGCCGATTATCCCCACCGGATCTCTATCGTTGGGACGCGCCCAGTGTCTGTAGATAGTGGCACCTACTCGGTACGCTGCACCTCTAGCGCGGGGGCGGCTAGCGATATAACGATCGAGACCAATTGCGTGGGACGAGAGGGGCGCCAGACTTATATTGTCGTTACAGGGATTGCTACAAGCTCAACCCTGCGGTTTGAGATGGTGCGGCTCAATTGGGCGGGCGATATGAAAACCACAGGGCCGCCACTTCGATCCGGTCTTCTAGGACTCGCTGCTCACGGGCTTTCCGAAGTCTACGGGGGAGGTACCATCAAGCCCGGCGATTACTTTTTCCGCTTCGTGGACGGGAATACCATCGAAGTACTGAACGGCAAAAACAAGAGTCGCTTCACTCTCATCGCACTTTACTGCACGCGCGAGCTATCGGGGATTTGCAAAGCAGGCGAAAAGCTTAACGTTCTTGGGCATTAGGTCTCCCCAACTGAGGCTACGTCTCCCCTTCGCGAGACGATTCGTCGAAACATCTTGACTTCCCTTCCGCAATAACATAATCCTGAGTTCTCAACCCAGTTCTTTGACAACTGAAAGCCCATAACTCCTTATTCCGCAATATTTTACCTGCAACTTCTTATTACTCAAAGCTTTTGCCTCGGTTCACACCCCGTAAGTCTTTGATCCCAGATATCGGGAGGGGAGGGGGACACCCCTGAGCGCGACCTGCGCTGACGTTTTCTTGCGATAAGATTGAGTTGCAATGAATCCATCCAATCCCCCGACCGAGGCGGCCACTAAGCCAGCTTCCGCACCAGCGGCCGCTCCTTCGAATTTCATACGCGACATCATTCTCGACGACCTGAAGACCAATAAGTACAACGGACTGGTGCAGACGCGCTTCCCGCCCGAGCCGAATGGCTATTTGCACATCGGACATGCCAAGGCAATCTGTTTGGATTTCGGCCTCGCCGACGAGTTTGGCGGCAAAACCAATCTGCGTTTTGACGATACAAATCCGTCCAAGGAAGAGACGGAGTACGTCGATTCCATCATGGCGGACGTGAAGTGGCTCGGCTTCGAGTGGGAAGGCCTCTTCTATGCCTCCGATTATTTCGGTCAGCTCTACGAGTGGGCGGTGCAGCTCATCAACGCCGGCAAAGCCTACGTCGACGATTTGTCCGCAGACGAAATTCGCCAGTACCGCGGCACCTTAACCGAACCTGGCAAGAACAGTCCGTATCGCGACCGCACGGTAGAAGAAAATCTGGAACTGTTCGAACGCATGCGGGCCGGCGATTTTCCCGACGGCTCCCGGGTTCTGCGCGCCAAGATTGACATGGCTTCTCCGAACTTGAACATGCGCGATCCGGTGATGTACCGCATCCTGCACGCCGAGCATCACCGCACCGGAAATAAGTGGTGCATCTATCCCATGTACGACTACGCCCACGGCCAATCCGATTCGCTCGAGCACGTCACCCATTCTATGTGCACGCTCGAGTTCGAGGACCACCGTCCCCTGTACAACTGGTTTATCCAGCAGTTGGGCATCTTCCCGTCGCAGCAGATCGAATTCGACCGCCTCAATCTGACCTACACCGTATTGAGCAAACGCAAACTGCTGCAACTGGTCGAGGAACGCCACGTAAGCGGATGGGACGACCCCCGCATGCCGACTCTGGTAGGTATCCGCCGCCGGGGCTATACCCCCGAAGCCATCCGAAATTTTGCCGGCGCCATCGGCGTCTCGAAAACCAACGGCTCAATCGAATTGGCGATGCTGGAACACTTTGTCCGCGAGGACTTAAACAAGCGCGCACCGCGAGTGATGGCCGTGTTGAGGCCGCTGAAAGTCGTCATCGACAATTACCCGGAGAATCAAGTCGAAGAGATGGAAGCAGTCAACAATCCCGAAGACCCAAATGCCGGCACCCGCAAAGTCCCGTTCTCCCGCGTCCTCTACATCGAGCAAGACGACTTTCGCGAGGTTCCGCCCAAGCAATATTTCCGCCTCTCTCCCGGCCGCGAAGTCCGCCTGCGTTACGGCTACTTCGTCACCTGCACCAGCGTCGTGAAAAACGACAAGGGAGAAGTAATCGAAGTCCACTGCACCTACGATCCCGCCACCCGCGGCGGAAACAATCCTCCCGACGGCCGCAAAGTGAAGTCAACGATTCATTGGGTCTCAGCCGCCCATGCCATCGATGCCGAGGTGCGAATCTACGAAAATCTCTTCATCAAAGAAGATCCCAATCAAACCGAAGCGGGCCAGGATTTCACTTCGAATCTCAATCCAAATTCGCTTGAGGTTTTGACCAACGCTAAGCTCGAGCCCTCACTGGCAGACGCTGCCATCGAGAGCCGCTACCAATTCGAACGCCTGGGATATTTCTGTGTCGATCCCGATTCCAAGCCCGGAAGACCGGTATTCAACCGAACCGTAGCCCTGAAAGACACCTGGGCCAAGATCGAAAAGAGGCAGCCCGGGAAAGCGTAACCATGGGCGTGATGGTATACAAAGGTGCCATGCAGCTCAAAAAAGTCGCCGAGCTAATTCATGCCCGCCTCGTCGGAAATGGAGATGTCGAAATCGAAGGAGTCTCCAGCATCGAGTCCGCCTCTGCTGGCGACCTAATTTTTGTCGAAGGCAACGAGAATCTTCCACGAGCGCTCAAGTCGCCAGCCTCCGCAGTTCTTGTAGGCGACTTCGGAGCCACCGACACTTCGAAGCCCTTGCTGGTTTCCACCCAACCGCGCCTGGCATTCGCTCGCGCCGCCCGTCATCTGGCTCCGACGTCAGATCACCGTTACGCCATCCATCCCAGCGCTGTAGTCCACCCATCCGCGCGACTGGCGAAAGAAGTGCAAGTAGACGAACGAGTGGTAATTGGCGAAGGCGTCGAGATTGGCTCTGGGACATCGATCGGCGCAGGAAGCGTAATCGGCGCGAACGTTGTCGTAGGGAATGATTGTGAGCTGCATCCGAATGTCACTATCTATCCCGGCACGCGCCTGGGCAATCGCGTGGTGATTCAAGCCGGCGCAGTACTCGGCAGTGATGGATTCGGCTATGTCCGAGATAAAGAGACCGGGCGTTATGAGAAATTTCCCCAAATCGGAAGATTGGAAATCGAAGACGATGTCGAGGTTGGCGCCAACTCCACAATTGACCGGGGTGCTCTGGACGTGACTCGCATCGGCCGTGGCACAAAAATCGATAATCTGGTTCATGTGGGACACAATGTGCAGATCGGTGAGGATGTCGTCGTCGCCGCCCAGACAGGACTCTCCGGCAGCGCGGTAGTGCAGAAAAACGTTGTGATCGGAGGCCAAGTCGGCATCGCCGACCACGTGCGCATCGAGGAAGGCGCGATCCTCGGCGCGCAAAGCGGCATTCCCAGCAATAAAATTATTCGTGGCAAGGGAATCGTATTCTGGGGAACGCCGGCGCGTCCGATTCGCGAATATTTGAAAGAGCTGGCTGTGCTGGCACGGTTGGCGAAAAGAGAATAATGGCAATCGTCGTCATTGGTGGACATTCGCGTAGCGTGGGTAAAACCAGTGTGGTGGCCGGTCTGATTGCCGCTCTGCCTGAATACCCATGGCATGCCATGAAGATCACGCAATTCGGCCACGGCGTGTGCTCTCGCAACGGCGAGCTATGCGATTGTGCGACCGACGATCATAGCTGGTCAATTTCCGAAGAGCGAGACCGATCGGGCGAATCAGATACATCTCGATTCCTGATTGCCGGTGCGATAATGGTCTGGTGGGTCAGAACCCAGCAGGGCCGTCTCGCCGAGGCCATGCCTACGATTCGGCGCAGATTCGCGGAGTCGGAAAATGTAATTGTGGAGTCCAACAGCATTCTGAAGTTCATCCGGCCCGATGTCTATTTGACCGTTCTGGATCCCGCGGTCGAAGATTTCAAGAAATCCGCCCAGGAATTCATGGATCGCGCCGACGCAGTGATTTTGCACGACGGACACGGAAACCCGGCATGGCACGGCATTTCATTGAAGGCTGTGGAGGGATGTCCCAGCTTTCGCGTGCGACCTCCGGACTATGTCACCTCAGAGATTGTGAATTTCGTGAAAGGGAGGTTGAAAGATATCCCAGCTACCAAAACCTCAGCATGAATGCCGCTCATTCACTTGCGTACATCGCGATGATGCGCTCGATGGCGCGGCGGCAGACGGCACAGAAGGAATCGTGCCGGGTAACCATGATGCAGTTTTCTTGTGGACGGTAGTAGCCATGAGCTTCATAATTGGCCCCTTCAAAGGCGCCAACATTGCGCGAATATTTATCGGCGGCCAGCAATTCGTCTTCTTTTTTTCTCTCTTCACGGAAGAGAGCATCCATTTCTGATTCGGGCCGATTATGTTCCCGAATCTGCCGCCGCTGCTCTTGAATCGCACGCCCGTAGTTTTCAAAATCCTGCTTGCGCCAAGGCGTCGGAATGGGCGTACCGCGCGTGACCAAATCTTTCCATTTCAAATTCGCCGGATCAAGCAGCGCCGTGACATTCGGCTCCCAAGGCTCGATCCGCCGGCTCGCAGGCGCGTAAGCGACCTGCGAAGTGTAATACTCATCCGCCAACCCCGCGAAGTGATGCCCGAATTCATGTACGAAAACATACGAAGACCACTCACTGTCGGCTGCGACGGTCGCATACAGATTGAATATCCCGCCTCCTCCGTAGGTCTTTCCGTTTACCAGAATCTCGATGAATTCATAAGGCGCAAAGGAGGCAACATCGCGCATTGAACGATTGTCGGTAGTCAGAATGTAGCGCTCAGTATCGAAAGTGTCATATGTGGTTCCCAAAGGAGAGCGATGATGAACTCCGCCCGAAGGACGCGATACGCCCGATTCTTCGGCTGCCGGACATAGCCCCCACACATTAAATTTCTGACGTTGCTCGCGAAAAGGTGGGGCGGCAAAAAGAATTTCTGTGAACCGGCGCGCATCCTGCTCAAATTTAGATCGTTCGGCGGCGGTGTATCCGTCGCCCAGGATCAAAAGATCCACCTTGGTTGTGGGATCCCCGTTTTTTTGAATTACCAGCAGCGTACCTGGAGGTGGCGGACGCGAAGTGTCGATGAATTTGTCTTTAGGATCAAGGGTCGTCGACCAGACTTCACGAAAATTGCCTTCGTCTCGTTTCTTCAAAATGATTTTTACTGGCGCAGAGGGAGCAGGGAAGCGCAATGATTCGGAAAAAGTCCGATTCACAGTCTTGGCCTCATCTGTTGTTACCCACTCACCAAAGATAGAACTGAATCCGCGCGAATAGAGCAGGCGGCCATCGGCCTTATCGCGCACCTCAAAAAAATAAGCGCCGAGATTGGTGTCATCCAACAACTTGGCCGGGTTTCCAGGCCATGGCAGAGGTTCTAGGACGATCCGGTCCACGCTGAATATTTCCTGGGTTGAATTTCCAGTGTGGAAATAGTCGAGGCGCATCGTCCCCGGCTGAGCGTAGACACACGAGGCGACGGCTAGAAAAACAAGAACTCGCAGCAGCTTGGAAATCATTGCTGAAATTCTACAAGGTCGAGAGTCCGCCGACGATGCGTAGGGCGTCAGGGGCTAACAATGGGTGGACTTGGAGGGCCTTTCTCACTCTTGTCGCGTGGTTCATCCTCTTCGGTTCGAAGCGGCGTTAGGGGCTTTTCCGGCTTGCCGTCGGGTGCGGCTACAGGACGGGCCTTGACTGTCTTACCTGATGTTTTCTTCAACTCTTTCAATATGTCGTCCTTGTCGCGGCCGGCATAGTCGCGGGCAAAGCGGGTGAGAGCTTCGGTCAGGATGTCATGATGATGCAGATTATCCAGTCCGCTCTCGCGTGTGATATTGAGCCAAAGGCGGTGGACCAGGTGTACGTCTTCCGTTTTCATGGAAGGGGTGTGAGGACCTATGTGGAAAGTATCCACCTTCATGTCAGGACGGACGATCTGCAAAACAAATTGCCGCTTGGGCTCGGGCGTAGCTTCCCAGGCATGGCCCAGTTCGAAGGCCTGTTCCTGGGCGGTCATTTTGCTGGAGAGGCCGGAGACTACGGCTGAAGATTCCAGGTTGATGGCAGTCTGCACGATGGCCGACCATACATCGCGAGCGGGCACCACCAGCAGGGAGATGTGTTTGCCGAAACTCTCTGCAACGGATACGGCGCGGGTGAATAGTTTTTGTTCGTAGTCGCTGAAGATTTGTTCGGTGGCAAGATCATAGGCCGCGGCGCCGAACTGGCTGACGCGAGCGGACATCACGACGATGTCCTGTTCCTTAGTGTCAATCCGTTCCAAGGCCCACTTCAAGTGGCTCAGGGTGTTGTAATCGCGGATGGTCACCAGCAAGTTTCCAGGACGTATTCCCAAACGGCCTCGGTCGACTGTGTCGCTCTGCAGCAACTGAAAGTGTTCCTGCATCTGCTGTTCTGCCAGGGCGTGCTTACGGCGGTTGACCTTTTCGGAAACTGTGAAGATCAGGAAAAACACGGCGGCAAATGAAACGCCGGCCACGGTTGCAATCGATTTGGTAAAAAGATTTACGATCGCGGTCGAGAACAGAACCAGAAAAACAGAAGCCAGGCCGAATGGAATCTCATGTCCCGCAATCGTGAAATTCGGAGGAACCTTCCAGCCGCGTTCTCCTTTGTACTTATGACGCAGAACCAGCATGGCCAGGCTGTTGAAAGTGAAGCTCCAGATGACGCCGAATGCGTAGGCCTCACCCAGTACATACACATTGCCCCGACTGGCGAGAATCGTGAACAACTGGAGAAAGACGACCAGATTCACAATGCGGTAAGTGGTTCCAAAACGTGGATGCGGCCTCCTGAACCAGTCGGTGAGCACTCCATCTTCCGAGACCCGGTTTAAGACGCCATTGGAGCCGATGATGGCGGTATTCACTGCTCCTGAAAGAATCAAGAATCCAACCACCACCACAAAAGCTCGGAACAGCAGCCGCAAAATCTGCGGGCCCCACAGGTTCATCGCGAGGCCGGCGATCAGGTTGTCTTTGTAAACGGGAATCCGCACCGAGTCGGGAATGATCATTACGAACAGCAACGCGGTCAGACCGGTGAATACGAAGCTGTAAATAGCGATGATGATGGCGGCACGTTTCAGGTTCTTCAGTTTGGGATGGGCTAGCTCGCGATTGACCTGGGCGAGGGATTCCTCGCCGCTCATGGCTAACACCGAGTGCCCGAAGGCGATCAATATGCCAAACAGACCAAACATTCCGGCCAGGTTCTGGCCTTGGAAGGTGTGCTTCAGGAAGCCCAGCGCTTCTGGACTAAATTTCAAATTTGCCGGCACCGGCAGCGGAACTGGCTGGTAGCCGGTTTTCATCAAGGTGAGCGCCGACCAACCCAACAGCAGCACGACCATCACAGTCGTGATTTGCATCACGCGAAGCGCTTTTTCGCTGGATTCCTGGATGCCTTTGGTGTTTTGCCACCAGAAGTATCCCGTCACCAGGACCGCAAATACGACGGCGGTCCAACTTTCGTTGACGTGAGGTGTGCCGTTTTTGAACATGGCATGAACGGCACGCGGAACCCAACCGTGGGTGTCGGCGATCAACATGGTGTCGTTGATCAGGCCGGCGATGTACTGTCCTGCGGAGACGCCTGAGATTGGACCCGTCAGGATGTAGTCGAACATCAGAGCGGAGACGCTGATCTTGGCCAGCGTGCCGCCCAGCGCTTCCTTGACCACTCGGTAAACGCCGCCGCGGACAAACATGGAACAACTCTCCACGTACACTGCCCGCACACAGAAGGAGAACAGCATCACGCCCAGGATGAACCAGGGGGCAGACTTACCGACCGCTTGTTCGGCGATGCCAGCCGCGTAAAAGGCTGAGGAGCCAAGATCGTTCAGCACAATCGCGGCTGCGCGCCAATAGGAGATGAAGGTCAGCATCACCGAAGTCGCGACCACAATGCGGACGCGATTCGCGGTCGAACCGGCGGGTTGGAAAGGAGAGCCCATTCCCGAGGAGAAGTATTAGTGTCGCTGGATTCGTTCGCTCGTTAGAGTCCGATGTTCCCAACGCCCGTCGGGACACGCACGATGGTCGAATCGACTCCCGCGTACGAAGATCACAGATTCAGGACAATGATAGCGAATAATCCCATCCGGCACTAATGTTAGCCCAGACGCCGAATACGCAATTAGCGGAAAAAACCGATGTGGGCTATGTGGGAGTCAGAGAAGGAACCCGGTTTGTTATGCTTGCCATGTGCGGCAGATTCACAAGAATGCCTGGTTCCTGGTCCTGCTGTCGGCTGGTTTACAGATCGCAATTTTTCCCCTTCCCAATCAATACATGCTCTGCTGGGTGGCGATCGCGCCGCTGTTCATTGCATTGCAGCGGGCGCGGGTGCCGAATACCTTGCAGGTAAGCGAAGGCATCAAGCTTTATCCAGCCAGCCCTGGTCAAGCGTTTCTGCTGGCATACGTGTGTGGAATCTTGTGGTATGCGGGGACGTGTTATTGGATCTACAACACCATGCGTAAGTACGGCGGTGTGAGTGCACCCCTTGGCGTCGTCATCTTGATTCTCTTCAGCTTGTATCTGGCGCTTTACCACGGCGCATTCGGATTGCTGATCAGCCTGCTCACAGGAAGGACTTCGTTCAGCCGTCGCGCTCTTCTGCTGGGACCTGTGGTCTGGGTTGCAGTAGAACTGGCTCGGACGCGCATTACAGGCTTCCCGTGGGACTTATTGGGAATTACGCAGGTAGATAACATTCCTCTTGCCCGTATCTCCACCGTCGCCGGGGTATACGGTGTTTCATTCGAGATCATGGTGGTCAATATAGCGGTCGCTGCTGCTTTTCTCGTTCGCCGTGAAAAGCGTAAACCGCTTTTGCTGGCTGCGCTTGGGGCGGCTCTGATTTTGCAATCCGGGAGGTGGGTTCCGGCCCCGCCGTTTCCTGCCGATCACCTCGCCCGTTTGGTGCAGGAAAATATTCCTGTGTTGGAGAATTCCGAGTGGACAAAGGAATACTTTGAGGGGACGTTGCGCGACTTGAGTTGGATCAGTCTGCATCCCACCAGCCTAAGTGCGGCGGGTGCAAACTCTGAAAACGCTTCACATCCGGACTTGATGGTGTGGCCGGAATCTCCGGCGCCGTTCTATACCAGTGATCCGGCGTTTCGTGAGGCCGTCAGCAACGTTGCGCGACAGGCGCAAACGTGGATGTTAGTCGGCAGCCTGGGTGTTCGCAACGCCGGTCAGACGCCGGAGCAAGTGACCGAGGTCTACAACTCCGCGGCGCTAGTCAGTCCCGCCGGCGAATGGGTTGGGCGTTACGACAAAGTGCATCTTGTTCCTTTCGGCGAGTATGTTCCTCTCAAACGTGTATTCAGCTTCGCTGGAGGATTGACTCAACAAGTCGGCGATTTTTCACGAGGCACTTCACGAACGCCACTGCAGGCTGGGAAAGACAAGATTGGAGTTTTCATTTGTTATGAATCCATTTTCCCCGACGAAGTCCGGCAGTTTGCCGCCAACGGGGCGCAAGTATTCGTGAATATTTCAAACGATGGCTGGTATGGCGATAGTGGTGCTTATGCGCAACACTTGAAACAGGCTCGTATGCGCACGATAGAAAACTCGCGATGGCTGTTGCGCGATACCAACACCGGAGTGACTGCTTCCATCGATCCCTATGGACGCGTTGTAGCGACGGTGCCGCGCAAGATGCGTGTTGTCCTGCAAGCTCCGTATGCCTTGTCGGACGGCACGACGTTCTATACTCGTCATGGCGACTGGTTCGCCTACCTGTGTGCGATAATTTCCCTGGGGGCGCTGCTCACGCGTCTACCATTCCGCACGAGGACGAAGCGATAGTCATGGTCGAAGAACTGGAACAGGAATACGCGGCTCTCAAGGACAAGGTCCACGACCTCCGGGAGTACCTTTGACACGTCCAAGCTGCGGCAACAGCTAACGGAAATCGAAAAGAAGGCCGCTGACCCGAATCTCTGGTCAAATCCTCAACAATCCCAGGTAGTAATGCGGGAGAAAAAGCGTCTGGAAAATGTGTTGGCTACGGACGCGGATCTCATCCGGCGTGGCGACGACATTTCCGCTTACTTTGAATTGGCCCGTGAAGGGGAGAACGTCGACGGTGAACTGCGTCGCGAAATCGACGCTTTGCGGCAGCTTGTGGATCGGCTGGAAACTGAGAGTCTGCTTTCCGGTGAAAATGATGCGCGCAACGCGATCGTGACCATTCACCCGGGGGCGGGAGGAACTGAATCACAGGATTGGGCTGAGATGCTGCTCCGAATGTATTTGCGCTGGGCTGAGCGGCAGGGATTCCAGACCGTGCTCTACGACTACCAGCCCGGCGAAGAAGCTGGAATCAAATCCGCTACCTTCGCGGTGAATGGTGAATACGCGTTCGGACTGCTGACCAGCGAGATTGGCGTGCACAGGTTAGTGCGCATTTCACCATTCGATCAAGCCAAGCGCCGGCACACGTCCTTCGCCAGCGTTTACGTGTCGCCGGAAATTGACGACAGTATTGAGATCATCATCAAGCCGGAAGAGTTGCGGGTGGATACTTACCGCTCCAGTGGCAAGGGAGGACAACACGTAAATACGACTGATTCCGCCGTGCGCATCAACCACCTTCCAACCGGGCTCGTCGCTAGCTGCCAGAACGAACGCTCGCAGCACAAAAACCGGGAGCGCGCTATGAGCATGTTGCGCTCCAAGCTGTACGAACATGAACTGGAAAAGAAACGCGCAGCCACCAAGAAGATCGAAGATTCCAAGCTGGATATTGATTTTGGGTCGCAGATTCGTTCGTACGTGCTGCAGCCTTACCGGATGATCAAAGATCACCGCACCAAGCTTGAAGTTGGGGACGTGGATCGCGTGATCGACGGCGACTTGCAGCCGTTCATAAGCGCCTATCTGCGCATGCGCCGAGGAGAGAAGCAGTAATGCGTGGCGCGGGACTCTCTGAACTTGGGGAACCGAGACGTTCAAAGAACCTCTGTGGAAAAGATTTCGAGTCAGACAGAAAGATAGCCTTTGGTAGTATCGGAAGCTTGGCAGGAGAATTTTATCGTTAGAGGTTTCGCAGAATGCCTCGCATGATCGATCTGATCCGTGCGTCGGCCGTGCCTTCCAACTTGATGCAGGCTGCGGCTCGCGGGGCTCTTGCCGTTCCGCCGGGAGAGATGATCGAAATACTGGTTTATCTGGCCACTCATAACAAAGTTTTTGGCCAGCAAGCACGGCTGACCCTGGCCGGCTGGGACGAAGTCTCGTCGCGAGCGGCTGCCTCGGATCCAAACACATCCAAGGAAGTGCTGGAATATTTCTTTTCAGCAAAGAACCTGCGACCGGCGCTGCTTCCCGCGCTGCTGGAGAATCCTTCGCTAGCGGAAGGGACACTAGCTGATGGAGCGGGTTCAGCGTCCCGCGAAGTTGTAGAGACCATGCTGAAGAGTAGACGGATCAACCACTCTGAAAAGATATTGAGCTCACTCAGTTCGAATCCGAATTTAACTGGAATCGAAGCCTCAAACATAAAAAACAAGCTGGCGTCAGGTATGGTAGCGCCAGTGAGTTCGCAGGCGGAGGAAGACAGCGTGGAAGACGATGATGTGATGCCGGAAATAGCGGACGAGCCTGCCAGCCCGGAAGATGTGCTGGATGAAGCCCTCATGGCGTATTTTGCCGAGCACGAAAAAGAAATCACCGCCAACCAGGACAAACCCTTCCAGCCCATCGGCAGCTTTCAAGAGAATATTGCGTCCGGCTCGGAGGAAACGTTAGCTGCGGATCCAGAAGCCCCGATGGCGGCCGCTCCTGCCCCCGCACCTGCTCCGCCGGTCGCTGCCGCTGCAACCACAGAGGCAGCCACGGGTGTCAAGAAGGCGGCGGTCGTAAAAAAGAGTCATGATGAGGCACGAGGCAGCGCCTTGCAAAAGATTTCAAAGCTGGACGTAAAAGGGCGCATTCAGTTGGCGATGAAAGGAAACAAGGAGGAGCGTTCTATTCTCGTCCGAGATGGGACGAAGGTGGTTGCTCTGGCGGTGCTGGATTCGCCTAAGATCACCGACAGCGAAGTGGAAAAGTTTGCCAGCCAGAGAAACGTGCTCGAGTCAGTGCTTCGCGGCATTCCCTTGAAGCGCCGCTTCATGAAGCATTACGGCATTGTCCGCAACCTGGTGTTCAATCCCCGCACGCCCATCGATGTTTCGATTACGCTGATAAAGAATTTGCTGGTGCAGGATCTCAAGAACCTCTCCGGCAATAAAGAAGTTTCTGAAACCGTCCGGAAGTCGGCGCTCAGGCTTTTTAAGCAGAAGCTGGATAGCTCGAAGAGGGACTGAAGCTAGAGGTCTACATTGCCGGAATCGGATCCCATCACGGACTTGCTGAAACGCTTCCGGACAATTGCGGTGGTAGGACTCTCCAATAGTCCGTTACGGCCTAGCCACGGTGTCTCGGCGTACATGCAAACCCATCGTTATCGCATCATCCCGGTGAATCCTCACATCGACGAGGCTCTGGGCGAGAAGTCTTATCCATCGCTGCTCGATGTTCCAGAAAAGATTGATATCGTAAACATTTTTCGCCGTCCGGAATATGTGGACCAGATCGTCGATCAGGCGATTCAGCTCAAAGTTCCAGTAATCTGGATGCAGGAATCCGTCATCCATGAGAAGGCCGCAGAAAAGGCACGCAAAGCTGGGATTTTCGTGATCATGGACCGATGCATCTTGAAAGAACATCGGGCGCGCATCGCCTGATCTTTAGCGACGACCAAACTCCAAGCATCATGAAGTAAGCGGCATGGCGCGGATCATAATCACGGTCGCATCGTCGTGGAGGCCTGCTCCATTGGCAAAGGAACGTACGTCGGCGAGGATGCTCTCCTCAGATGCCTCGTGACACAAGACATGTTCCTGGAGGCGGGCGGTACCGTATTCTTCGTCCGCGGGATTCACGGCCTCAGTGATGCCATCACTGTAAAACACTAGGCGGGAGTGCGCGGGAAGATTCACATTCACTTCTGAGAAGCTGCCAAATCCGAGTCCAAGCGGCATGCCGCGTTCGTTGTCCAGGGAACGCGCGCCGAGATTGTCCACCAGAATCGGCCGCAAGTGTCCAGCATTGGCAAAGGTCAAAGTGCGGCTGGCTGGATCAAGCACCGCGTAAACCATGGTGACGAACTTTCCGGAAGGGATATCCTCAACCAGCAATCGATTCAAACGGGTCAGCACCTCACCGGGACTGCAGCGGGCTTCCGCCAGGGAACGCAGCATGCCCCGGGTTGACGACATGAGCAGCGCGGCGGCAGTGCCTTTGCCGGAGACGTCAGCCAGCACCAGTCCCCATCGACCATCATCGAGAGCGATGAAGTCGTACCAGTCTCCACCAACGGCGCCTGCCGAAATGCTCAGCCCTGACACTGCGAAGCCGGGAATGTATGGCGAACTCTTGGGCAGGAGCGCCTGTTGGATGATGCGCGCTTCTTGAGCGTCCCGCGTCATGGTTTCTCGTTCCGACCGTTCGTGCTTAAAGAGTTGGGCGTTATGCACCGCTACTGCCATGTGGCTGCAAAGGGCCTGCAGAAGTCGGAGTTGCTCGGCAGGAAAGGCATCGAGCTCGTGATGCGAAGCGGTAAACACTCCGACTAAGCGTCCCTGGAAATTCAAGGGGATCGCCACTTCAGAGAGAGTGGCGTGTTCACATGCAATGTAATACTGATCTTTGCGGACATCGGGGGCATAGCGCATTTGGCCCGTGGCGGCTACGTAACCCACCATGCCTTCTTTGCCGACTTTAAGCCGCTGGCCTTTGTCGTGAAGGGTGCAGCCGTGGACGCCGGCTAACACCACTTCGGCGTTGGCCTCGTCGTGCAGATAGAGGTTAGCTTCGACGCATCCGAACGATCTGGCCACGTCGTTCACAATCTGGTCGATGAGTTGATCCAAGTCTAGGATTGACGTGATTTTCTGCGCCGCTTTTTGCAGCTTAAGCAAGTCCTCAACCTGCTCAATATGAAGCGGGCGAGCCACAGCGTGATCCAGTGGGGCTATGCGTGGACTAGTCGCCATAAGGTTAGCCTTCGGGGGATTCTACTAGTATGAGATGCCCAGCTGTATGTCTAAGATTCTGTTTTAGAATCCGGCTGCTTCGCGCTTGAAGAGCGGGAACGGCGGCTTTTGATTTCCTCCAGGCGCTGGCGAAGCTGTTTTTCCGCGCCTTCATTGGTGGGTTCGTAGTAGACGCGGTTTCGTAGATTGTCTGGCAGGCACTGCATGTCCGCAACTTTTCCCTGCACATCGTGGGCATACTGATAGCCCTGGCCGTATCCCAGGCCTTTCATTAATCCAGTTGGAGCATTGCGAAGATGAAGTGGGACGGGTTCGGCGGCGGTGCGTTCTACATCTTGCTGCACGGCGCCATAGGCCATGTACAGAGCGTTGGACTTCGGCGCGAGCGCCAGATAGACCACGGCTTGGGCGAGCGCCAGGTTACCTTCTGGCATGCCAATAAAATCCACGGCATCCCGAGCCGCCATGCAAAGCGAGAGCGCGTTGGGATCGGCAAGGCCGATGTCTTCCGCGGCCATGCGCACTACTCGACGCGCGACATACAGCGGGTCTTCACCGGCCTCCAGCATGCGTCCGAGCCAGTACAGCGCGGCGTCGGGATCGCTGTTACGCACGGACTTGTGCAGGGCTGAGATGAGGTTGTAATGCTCTTCACCAGCTTTGTCATACAGCAAGATCCGTTTCTGTACGGCATCCTGAACCATTTCATCTGTGATCTCGACACCGGATTCCTTGCCTGAACGTCCGCGGGCCAACGTGGCGACGACCTCCAGGACGTTGTAGGCGCTTCGGGCATCGCCACTGGAGTAGGAAGCAATCTTTCGGAGTACTTCTTCGGATGTTTTCAGCTTCATCGTCCCTAAGCCGCGTTCTTCATCGGCTAAAGCGCGCTTGAGCAGGAGGACGACTTGGTCCTCCGTCAACGGCTTGAGTACGTAGACCCGCGTCCGGGAAAGCAGAGCCGAAATGATTTCGAAGGAAGGGTTCTCCGTCGTCGCCCCAATCAGACGGATGTTGCCTTTTTCCACGTGAGGGAGAAATGCGTCCTGTTGGGCCTTATTGAAGCGATGGATTTCGTCAATAAAGACGATGGTGCGCGTTCCATATTGCCGTCCTCGTTCAGCCTCCGCCATTACTTGTTTGATTTCTTTGATGCCGACGAGCACTGCTGAAAACTCGATGAACTCTGCCTTGGTCATATGCGCGATGATTTGCGCCAGCGTAGTTTTTCCGGTGCCAGGAGGTCCCCAGAAGATGAGCGAGCCGGTATCGTCGCGCTCGATTTGGGTGCGCAGGGGCTTGCCCGGGGCGACCAGGTGTTCCTGGCCGACAAATTCATCCAGCGTGCGAGGACGCATACGGTCGGCCAGTGGACGAGTTGTATCACCGGGTTTGTCTGCCGGCGGGATGGATTGGAAAAGACTCATGGGAATTGTCGATTGTCGATTTACGAAGGGTCAGACATTGGTGGTCGGCATTCGACGATCGGAAATCGAAAATCGAAAATTTAAAATTTAAAATTTAAAATCATCTCTCTTTCTTGCCGCCTCATACAGCACAATGCTGGCTGCTACACCAGCATTCACCGACTCCACGCGCGGGGAGTGAGGAATGACTACCAACTCGTCCATCTGCGAAACCAGGTCCCGCGGCAATCCCGCACCTTCGCTGCCTATAAAGATGACGAGGGGGCCGTCGAGCTTTGCCTGATTTAGTGGAACTCCTTTGTGGGACGAAGTACCGATCAGGCGCAGACCGTCCTCCCGAAAACGTGCCACGGCGTGGTTGAGCTTGGTTCGTGCCAGCGGCAGGCGAAAGACCGACCCGGCCGAGGCGCGAACCACTTTCGGATTGAAGGGGCTGACTGTCCCTTCACCCAGGACGACCCCAGCCGCATCGAAAGCATCCGCTGAACGTAGTATTGTCCCCAGATTTCCAGGGTCCTGAACTCCCGCGATTGCCAGCAAAGGGCCGGATTTCGCCTTGGCCAAGACATCATTCAGCGAAAATTCCTTCCAGCGAACCAGCGCCGCCACTCCTTGTGGCGATTCGCTCGGCACAGCAGTTGCGAACAGCTTATCCGGTAGGAGCAGGGTTTCCACATGCTCGCCGATTTGTGGCAAAAGGCGCTCAGCCTTATTTTCTGCGGATTGGCTGAAGAAGACGGCGCGAAAACGCAGGCCGCTGCGGATCGCTTCTTCGAGGATTCGAGTGCCTTCGATCGCGCAATAGCCATCGGACGTAGGTTCGCCACGCGCGAAGGCCTTGCGCAGCTCCTTGACTAGGGCATTGTGTCGTCCCTCGATACGCCGCAGACGGCCCTGATGGCTAGCAGTGTTGGTAGTCTTCACTTCGCGAGGTCCCGGCGAAAATCATACTCGCGTTTGGATGGTGGTGCAGAAGGCCGCAAAGGTTTCTAAACTGCAATCTCGGCTTGCGGCGCTTCCTCGTGGTATGTTAGCGTTCGCGGTTTCGAGACGTCCTATCAGAGGGAAGTGGTGTGCGCGCGGAAATTGTCAAGATTAATAGTCAGAAGCCGGAGTCATCGCTCATCCAGTATGCCGCCGACCAGATCCGAGCCGGCCAGGTATTGGGCATGCCCACGGACACTTTTTACGGGCTAGCCGCCGATCCGTTCAATTTGCGCGCGGTGGACCGGGTCTATGAGATCAAATCGCGGGCGCGGCACAAACCGCTGTCGTTGCTGATTGCCAGCACGGATGACGCCGAGGAGTTGGCCCAACCCCTACCGGACGAATTCTATGCGCTGGCGCGCCGTTTTTGGCCGGGTCCCTTGACCATCATTGTCCGAGCTTCTTCGCGGCTTCCGCTGAAAGTAACCGCCAACACCGGCAACGTTGCGCTGCGGGTTCCGAACTCCAAGATTCCTTTGGCGGTGGTGCAGGCGGCGAGAATTCCCATCACCGCGACCTCCGCGAATCTGAGTGGCGCGGCGGAATGCACGACGGCGGAAGCGGTGCGCGACCAACTACAAGAACGCATTTCGATCATTGTGGATGGCGGCACTTCACCGCGCGAAGTGGCGTCTACCATCGTGGACCTGACCGATGAGGAAGCACGCTGGCGCATCATGCGGGAAGGTGCGATTCCTGCCCCGGAGATTTCTGAGTTCTTCGCGCAAGGATGATGGAATCCGCGCCCAACCGGCGTTTCCTTGGATACAAGTGGTTGCGGCTGCTGGCCCTGGCAGTTGCAGTCATGCTTATTTATCTGGCTTCGATTTGCCTCCACATACTTCAACAGGGCTCACAACAGGAAATTCATCCCGCGGATGCGATCGTAGTCTTTGGCGCTGCTGAGTATGCAGGTCGCCCGTCCCCTGTATACCGGGCCCGGCTGGATCACGCTTTCGAACTTTTCAAGCGCGGCATCGCTCCGGTAATCATCACCACCGGAGGGGCGGGTGAGGATCTCCACTTCACTGAAGGCGGCGTGGGGCACGACTACCTGATGCGTCGTGGGATCGCTGAGCCGAACCTGATCGCCGAAACCCAAGGATCGGACACGGCGCAGTCCGCCGAACGGGTGGGAGTGATCATGCGCGCGAATCACATGCATAGTTGCATTGCGGTCAGCGACGAATATCACGTGTTCCGTATTCGCAAACTGTTGGAGCGGCAAGAGGTGAAAGTGTATGTCGCGCCCCGTCCGGATTCCCGCCCACGTTCAGTTTGGCAGCGAGGGCTGGCAGTGCTGAGAGAAGCAGTGAGTTATATGGCGTGGCAGCTGCATATTCCAGGCTAGAGTTTCTGGTTTCTAGTTTCCCGTTTCTAGAAACCGGAAACTCAAACTTCGCTACCATCGCATCCGCTTCCTTAATTCCGTGACGTGGGCCACGTGATGCTGGCCGTGCCAGGAATAGAGTGCCAGGTTTTTTTCCAGTGGCACGACGCCAAGTTCTGGATGGCGGAAGCTTCTTTTCCAGTCTTCTGGCTTCAGAGAGCGCAATAAACGAACCCATCGTGTATGCAGTGATTCCAACAATGCCAGCGACACCTCCAGCGGGGTGGCCCGTGTGTCCGGCAGTTCCGCCCAGCGATCTTCCATATAAGGCTTGATGGTCGGCTGGTCTTCGGTAAGGGCAAGCTTGAAACGGACGTAGGCATTCAAATGGCTGTCGGGCAGGTGATGGACGACCTGCCGAACCGTCCAACCTCCATCGCGATAAGGTGTTTCGATCTGCTGTGGCGAGAGGCCGTTGATCGCGGCTCGCAGAGCTGCCGGCGTCTGCTCGATTTCGCTGATAAATTTCTCTCGCTGTTTTTCATCCGGCGGACCACTGAACGCGAACTTGCCGATGGGATAACAGGGGTCGCTCATTGTAGCCTCCATGGATAATTACAGCACATCAAGATGAACGAATGACTTGAAAGCCGCTGAATGATTGTAGGGCTGGTGTTCCGATGGCTCTTGCGGACGCAATTTATAGAGTACGGGCAGGGGGCGGGTTAAAGGCTTCAACCACAAAGGACACGAAGGTACACGAATGAGATTCTGAGCGACTAAGATTCCTTCGGGTACCTTCGTGTCCTTTGTGGCAAGTGGTTTGAGGTCGCTTAACAGCGGGGGGATAACTATCTAACCAACGCGAAAATGCGAACCGGGCCACCTGAGCCGCCTTCCAGCTTCATGGGAGCGACCACAACAATGCCTCCGTTGACAGGAGCCTGCTCCAGATTCGCGACGTTTTCGAGGTGATAAAGACTGTGCGCGAGCGTGTACTGGTGCACGGCGAAATCTTTCGACGGACCGTAGTCGATACTCAGCGTGTCAATGCCCAGCCCCAGGACGTTGCGAGCTTCAACCAGAAATTTGGCCGCGTCCTCGGAATAACCGGGGAAATGCATGACGCCTTTGGCGTCGGCGTTGCGATAATTTTTTGCTGAATCCCATCGTGAATCCCATCCCGTGCGGGTGATGACCACGGCTCCAGGCGGAATATGGCCGTTTCCCTGTTCCCAGCGGGCGATGTCTTCGACCGAAATCTGATAATCGGGATTCTTCTTTACGTTTGCAGTAACGTCCAGCACCGCGAGAGGGGCAATTAGCCGCTCTGGAGGAATCTGGTCCACGGTCCAGGTTCCCTTGGCGAAGTGCGCCGGGGCATCGATGTGAGTGCCAAAATGTTCCGGCAAACAGATATTGCGCAAGAAATATTTATCCTTTTCGATGGTGGCGACCGTGGTTACCTGGTAAGCGGATTTTTGTGCTACATCGAAGGTGGGAACCTTTGCGTTCACCGAGTGGGTCAGATCCACAATGGCACGAAAGCCCCCGGGCTGCGCTGCGTCCGTATGCCGCTGCGCGAACAGGAACAACGCTAATGCCAATACATAACCGATAACAAAAGTTTTGATCTTCATCAGTCTTCTAAGTAGATGCCAGTGTACCTTCCAGAGCTGCTCCTTTTATTCTGCTTTGCGAGGGGAGTTACCTCCAAGGAACTACAGGACATGCCCTTTGGAAATGGGAAAAAGAAAACCGGAGCAAACGTTGGCGCAATAGAAAAGTTCGCGGATGACCTAGCTGGTGCGGAGAATGAATCCCGTTTATGCGCTCGCAATCACGAAAGCCAAAACCGCGGATAAGAGAGTGCTCAGAAAATTGACAGAATCGTTATTGAGAACCCCACGGCGTTGCAGCGATGCGCCCAAGTAGCTGTCAGCGAACATGCCGAGAACCGCTGCCACCGTCGAAATGCCCAACCACTTCCAAGGCAATAGGCCTCCGAGAACACAGACCAGGCTAACGAGCGTAGCGGCTGCAATACCGGCCAGAGTCCCCTGCAGGCTTACGGCGCCGTCGATGCCGGCCGGAACTTGTTCCCAAGTTGTTATTAGACGAGCCTGATCGTTGCTGGCTTGTCCTACTTCGCTGGAAACCGTATCGGCGGCAGCCTCGGAAAGCGACGCAGCCGCAGCCAACAGAAAGATCGCGTTATTGCCGAGAAGCGCGTACAGACCAACGCAGCCGACGGTTACGCCCAGATTTGCCAAAACTTGGGATGCGCTCCTGCCGTCTGGTTTTTCAGCGATCCGCAGTTGCAGTTTTCGCGAAGAACCGAAGCGGGTCGTAACCCACGCCAAAATAAAGACAGATAGCAGAGCGGCGATGGCGCCAGGACCCGCATATAGGTAGAGCAAGAGACAGACGAGAGCTCCGGCCAACGCACCGGAGCGGCTGACGCCGCGGATGCAGCGGGCGACCGCGGTGAAGGCGATGGTGACTACAAGCGCTGGCCAAATTCGCGACGTCCCGGCCATAACTGCGTAAACGTCAGTGGGCTTTGTTATGTCCAACATTTTCAATCAATTGGGAGCAGCCGCTTCTCCCGGACCCTCTTGTCAGCACTAGTTATAGGTGTATGCGACGGCACGGCACTACTTCTGGTGCTTTGACTTTGGATTACCCGATGATCTTCGTGCATCAAATGTCCGGTAGTAGTTTAAACTCACTGGCTTGGCACGGCTCTGGCGCTGTTACCAGTTTGCGGGGGTGAAGTATGGCAGCTTCGGTTTGGTCTGGGTACCTTACCTTTGGTTTGATTTCCATGCCGGTGCGTCTGTTCTCAGGCGCTCGCAGTTCAAGCATCTCCTTCCACATGCTGCACCGCGATGATTTGCAGCGGATTAAGCAGCAACTTTACTGCCCTGCGGAGAATCGAGTAGTCGAACGGAGCGAGATTGTGAAGGGCTACGAGTATCGGAAGGACGAATACGTAGTCGTGGAACCGGAAGAGATCAAGAAGATCGAACCCAAGACGGCGAAGACGATGGAGATTCTGGAATTCGTGAAGTCGAGCGACGTGGATCCCGTGTTCTTCGAATCGTCTTATTACATGGTTCCCGAAGAAGCTGGGCGGCGGCCATACGCACTGCTGACCACGGCTCTGGAAAAAAGTGAATACGTTGCCATTGCCAAACTCACCATGCACAATCGCGAATACACAGTTTTTCTGCGGCCGCATGAAGGTGGACTCATGCTGCACACCATGTACTACGCCGAGGAGGTCCGCAAGGTTGAAGGGTTTGGCGCGCCGGATGTCGAACTCAAAGACGCCGAAGTAAAGGTGGCGCATCAGTTGATTGAGGCGCTGGCTGCGGGCTGGGATCCTGACAAATATCACGATACTTTTCAGGAGAATTTGAAGAAGCTTATCGAGACCAAGCTGGAAGGCGGCACCATCGCCGAAGTGGAAAAGCCCAAGAAACTTGCTCCGGTGGTCGACCTGATGGCTGCATTAAAACAGAGCTTGGCCGACATGGAAGGGAAGAAGAAGCCGGCAGCGACTACGGGGGTGGCGGCTTCGGAGAAAAAATCTCGGGCGCGGGGATGAGAGGCAGCACTCAGCACTCAGCATTCAGCAATCCGCATTCAGCAATCAGCATTCAGTAACCGTCGGCCTCAATATACGATGCGATCGTTCCAAACCCCTCTCTAGCGGATCCTGCAACTTAATGCGCCTGTCACCGCATCCAGTCTCTTAACAGATCCTCGGAATATGTGTCGGACTGCAGGCGTGTCTCTGGCGCATATCTTCGCCAGCCGTTAGAATGAAAAATTCCTTTGAGAACTATGTGATCAGAGCGATTTCACAGGCAGAGGTGTTAATGAGTCAGTTGGTAGTGGGCCGTTTAGGGGGGCTTCTCCTTCTCGCTCTGATTTGTACCAGTTGCGGCGATACCTTCCGGCCTGTGGCTACGCCTATCTCGCCGCCGCCGCCCGATCCGTCCAGCTTTCATTACGCTTTGGTGATCAGCAGTAACGGTCCTTCGAATCCTGGATCGAGTACCAGGATTGACGTTTCTGGAGATACGAATGTGGGTGTCGCCAGACTCGGGCTCGGGCCGGTGCATGCAGCCCTGCTTCCGAATGCTGGGCGAGTTTACGTGGCCAACAGCCTGGAGAATTCGATCTCTTCCTATTCACCTACAGACGTCACATCGGTGACCACGGTGAGTTTGCCGGCTTCCGCCGTTCCTGTGTTTGTGCATACCACGCAGAATGACACGGTGTATGTCGCCAACGGCGACGTCATTCCTGGTAACCCAGGCACCGTATCGGCGATTTCGACCGCCAGCAACGTAATTGCGAGCACGATTTCAGTGGGCACCAATCCGGTGGGTTTAGCCGAAACCCCAGATACAAAAAAACTTTACGTTGTGAACCAGGGCAGCGATTCCGTGACCAGCATTAATACGATCGACAAAACCGTGAATGCCACCCTTTCCACGGGAACATCGCCGGTCTGGGCGGTGGCACGTTCCGACAGCGCCAGAGTGTATGTACTGAACCAGGGAAGCGGAACAGTGTCGTCCATCGATACGTCATCGGAGGCATTCAGCAATGTATCGGTAGGGGCGGGCGGGAATTTCATGCTGTATGACAAGGGGCGGAATCGATTGTATGTAACCAACCCCGTCGCGCACAGGTTGAGCATTCTAGACGCTACAGCCGATCCTCCGACATTATTGGCGACGATCGATTTGACGGCTGGAACAAGTCCGGCTTGCCCCGTGGCGTGCTCGCCAGTGTCAGTCGCGGTGTTGCCCGATGGCAGCCGGGTTTACGTGGTCAGCTATGTGTCGGGCAGCAACCCGCTCAGTGCACAAGTGACAGTGATTGATACGCAGTCTTACACGGTGAGAAAAGTAATTCCCTTGAGTTCCGTGAATATCGATCTGGTCAACCCAACCGGCTGCGCCACCTCCCGCTTTCGATTGTTTACGGCAGCGGCTAGTGACGGTTCGAGAGTCTACATCTCCAATTGCGATGCGGGCGGCACGAAGATAATTCTCACGGCGACGGACACTTTGGTTCCCGATCTAACCGGTAACCCTTTGCTCATCTCCGCGCCCGTCAGCTCCTTCACGCCCAGTGCCGCAGGGCAGCAGCCGCCGCCGCAGAATCCGGTGTTCATTCTGCCGGGGCCTTGATTTTCTATTTTTTATCGAAGGGGATGACTAGTGGGATCCCTCCGTCAACAGCAGAATATCGCCTAATGTTTTGCGGCCGCTGCGAGCTCTCCCTGGCGGCGCCGGTTGTAGCGCAGGGCGATGTTCATGAAGACGTTTCCGCTGGCGGTTTCGAAGCAGATCACCAGAGCCTCAGTGTCTTCGCTGCTTTTAGATCCGTGCTCTGAAGTGTGTAGCACAGGAGGATGTATGCGGAAATGGAAACCCTGATCGTTGAGTGCGGTGATCGCGTTTCCGGTTACCTGGTTCGCCAATTCGCAAACCGTTTCTCGCACTAGATCGTCCGACTCGGGCAGTTCGCTGGCGGCGAAGCGGCTGGCTACACGCACCGCTGTAGCTGGGTCGAGATCAAAAATGATGCGCCCTTCGATGTCACCGGTCACCGAAATGAGCGCGGCAACTCCCTTGCGGCGATAGGCCTCTTCATCCATGCTGAGGTTTCCAATCGACGTTGGAGACTGCAGTCCTTGCGCAAGCACCGCATCGGCGGCGTTAATGAAGGGCTGAATTAGCTCCATTTTCATTTTCAGGCTCCTGCGCCGGCGGCCACGGTTCCATCTTCGCCCAAAACATACTTGATGACCTCGTACAGAACTTCCGGTTTCACTGGCTTCTGGACAAAGTGGCGGGCGCCGCGCTGAAGTGCGGCCACGATGTTTTCCTGATAGCCGACGGAAGACACCATCACAATGCGAGCTTCGGGATGTTGGCGCACGATTTTTTCCGCGGCCTCGATCCCTTCCATCTGCGGCATGGTGATGTCCATCAGCACAATATCGGGATGGGTGCGCTCGTATTCGGTTATGGCGGTCATGCCATCGCCTGCTTCTCCGGCAAGTTGACCGCCGAAGGTTTCGATCATGCGGGCGAGATTCTTGCGGGCGAAGACGGAATCGTCGACTACGAGGTAGCGGACGGGTTGGCCGTCTTTGCTGCGTTTAACGGGTGAAAACTGCTCCATATACTCCTCCTACTGATTTGAATCAAAATCTTCGGTTTATTTCGTCCCTCCGGGACTCGTTCTCTCAACTCCATACCCAGGGCTTACGCCCTGGGCTAAACTCTTCCGCCCCTTCGGGGCTTGATTCGACTAACTCCCCTGGCTCAGGAAATCAAATTAGATTCGTCCTGCTCTTGCCGCTTTGTCGCCGGTCCCGGGTTCCGATATGCCGCCATTTTTTCGATCAACGGTGCACTGTGCTTGCAAGGTGTTGGCGAGCACATCCAACCCAACGACGCGCACAGCGTAGCCACGATCAATGGCAGCTTTAGGCATGCCAAAAACTACGCAGGAATCTTCGCTCTGCGCAATAGTCATTCCGCCTGCGGCCTTGACCTCACCCATGCCTTGGGCTCCGTCGTCTCCCATGCCAGTCATCAGGACGGCCAGGCTTCTGCAGCCAAATTCCTCGGCCACACTTCGGAACAGAACGTCCACCGACGGACGGTGTCCGTTCACCCGTGGATCGTCGCTCAGCACTGCGACATCCCCAAGGGGCAAACGCTTGACCTTGAGATGTCGGCTCCCGGGGCAGATCAGAGCTCGTCCTGCCAGCAACAGATCGCCGGATTGTGCCTCCTTGATTCCAATGGCGCAGATTTCGTCCAGTCGCCGGGCGAACATTTCGGTGAATCCCTCAGGCATATGTTGCACCACTAAAATGCTTCCGGGAAAATCACCAGGTAACTGAGAGAGTACATATTGCAGCGCGTGAGGGCCGCCGGTAGAAACCCCGATGGCGACAACTCGCGAAACCAGCTTGCTCGCGTCGGGCAGGACTTTTTGCGCTCGCGTCAGGGTTTCCGGTACTGGCCTCATTTTCACTCCGCGACTCTGAGCCGCGGCCTTGATCTTGGTAATCAACTCCTGCGCAATTTGTGGCATGCGTGCCGAGACATCGTTGGGCTTGGCAACAAAATCGAAAGCGCCCATCGACAGCGCTTGCAGGGTAACGGAGGCGCCTTCGGTACTGTGTGAACTCACCACTATGACCGGGATTCGGTGCCGCCGCATGATTTCCTTGAGCATCTCCAAGCCACCCATGCCGGGCATATCCAGATCGATGGTGACAACCTGGGGTTTCAGATCTTCAATTTTTTTCAGCCCGAAATTGCCATCCATGGCGGTGCCGACGACTTGGATAGAACTGTCCGTCGCCAGGATCTGCGGAATCAGTTTGCGCATCAGCGCGGAATCGTCTACGACCAAAACTCTCACTGGAGGCGTCATGGTTGTGCCTCCACGACGGGTCGGTGGGTTTGCGAGCGGTCTGCATGTGAGAGCAGGATGCCGGAAGCTACAGCACCAATTTGACCGGGACGAGAGTTCGCATAGCGCTCGACAATGGCAGGAAGATTCAAGATCAGCACCACCCGGCCATCGCCCAAAATGGATGCGCCACTGACTACATCCGTCGAGACGGTCTGGTCATCCAGGGCTTTGATCACTAATTCTTCTTCGCCCTCGAGCGCTTCGACGATCAGTCCCAGTTTGCTTTCACTAACCGTTATCACAAGCACGAAAATTTTCCCCGCCGCTTGTGCAGGTTGGGCTGAGGGACGGCCCAGCCGGACCAGCGGCAGCACCTGGTTGCGAAGTTGTAGAACTTCGTAGTTGTCCACCTGGTGAAAGTCAGATTCTTTGGCTCGCGCAATTTCCGCCACGGCGTTGAGCGGGATCGCATACAGCTGCCCCTCCACCCGGAATAGCAAGGCTTTGATGATGGCCAAAGTCAGGGGCAACTTTAGGCGAAAGGTTGTGCCCTGGCCAGGATGAGTTTCAATTTCTACGGTTCCTTTCAAGCGATGGAGAACGCTCTGCACGACGTCAAGGCCTACGCCACGTCCCGCGAGCTCGGTGATTTCGTCGGCTGTGCTGAATCCGGGGCGGAAAACCAGCGCAATAATATTTGCTTCACTCAGCCGCTCGGCTTCATCCACGCTGACAATCTTTTTTTCCAACGCCTTGGATTTAACCTTTTGGGAATCGATTCCACTGCCGTCATCTTTGATCTCGACGATGACCTGATTGCCTTGGTGATAAGCATCTAGCCGAATGGTTCCGCGCGTTGGTTTTCCCAGACGGGCACGCTCTGCCGCGTTTTCAATGCCATGACCGACCGCGTTGCGCACGAGATGAGTGAGCGGCTCGGCGATGGCGTCCAGCAGGCTTTTATCAAGATCGGTGTCCTGACCGCTTATGATCAGGTCAACCTCCTTGCCGCCTTGCTTCGCGACATCGCGGACCATTCGCGGAAAGCGGCGGAACAGTTGCTCTACCGGGACCATTCGAATCTTCATTACCGAACGCTGCAGGTCATTCAATACGCGTGATTGAAAGGCCATGGCGTCGGCTACCCTGCCACGCATGGATTCCTTCGGCGAATGCTTGGTCAATTCCTGGAATGCTTGTTGCAGCATCGACTTCCCGATAATCAATTCTCCAACCAGATTCAGGACGTTATCGATGCGCTCGGCGTCAACGCGCAAAATGTTTTCTGCCACCACCCCAAGGTGCAGATTTTCCCGACTCTCATAGTCTTCTGCTGCGGACATGAAGGTGTTTTTGGGGATGGGCTCACTGGAGATTCCATTGGGTTCTTTGGGCTTGTTCCCTGATGCCGCGCTTTTCTTTGATACTTTTCCTTTGATTCGCTCCACACCGGCTCGCGCGATCACCGTCGGAATACGGCACTTCGCCGTAACTTTTTCCATCGACAGGGTGCTGGCGAGTAGTAACTCCAATCGGTCAGTGTTCGCAGGCGAGTCGGTCTCAGGCCGTACGGCGACCACCTGACCCACTGCGCCGACGGCGTTCAGCAGAAGTTGTCGAGCAGCGATCGGCATGGCACAACGTGGGTCAATTTCCGCCTTGATGTGATAGACGCGTTTGCCTTGCTTCAATGCGTTCTTAATTTCAAGCTTTTCATACTCGGTCCACTCGGCCTTCGCGGTTTTCGCGGCCTTCTTCTTTCCGCCCTTTTCGCTGGATGACGCTTTACCGAGTTGTTGGATCATCTTCCGCAGCGGTTCTGCGGACGGAAGCTTTGCCCGGCGGCGGTAAGCATTCAGCATGGACCCAAATATGTCCGCAGCAGTGAAGGCAACCTCCGCCAAGCCGGTGTGGGACGAAGCGGTTTCTACAGCCAGTGCGTCCTCGAGCTCGTGGGCAGACTCGCTCAATTCGCGATAACCACAGGCGGCGGCGTCCCCTTTCAGGGTATGAACCGTGCGGCGGATGCTGCGCACGATTTCCGCATCGCCTGGATGCTTTTCCAGTTTCAGCGCTTCCTCATTCAGCGACTGCAAGAGTTCCTGCGCGGTTTCAAAAAACAACTCGCGCAATTCAGCTCCGCGTTCGTCAGAGAACTGAGTCACAGAGTCACCTCGACGCGCTGATAAGCGGTTCCACTGTTGCGGTGAACCATGGTGAACTGATCGGTCAGGCCCAGAAGGCTCTCGGCGTGTCCAACGAACAGATGGCCTTCGGGATTCAAGCAGCGTCTGAACTTTTCGATCAGGCGTTTTTGTTCGGCTTCGTCGAAGTACATCATCACATTGCGGCAGAAAATGATGTCGTTGCGCTGCGGCAGGTATTCCGTTTTCAGGTTGTGAAAGTCGAAATGGACCAACTCCTTCAACGCCTTCTTAACCACGTATCGCTCGCCCACTTTGTCGAAATAACGCAGGCGATAGCTGTAGTCCACTGCAGACATCTGGGTCTCGTTGTACGCACCTTCTTGCGCGGCCCGCAGCACTGAATAACTAATATCGCTGGCCAGAATTTCAACTTTCCAGGGAGAAGGAACCAGCGGCTTCGGCAAGGGCATATCCACCGGAAAAGAATTGCGAAGATAGTGATAGGACAAGGCATCGACCACCAGCATTGCAATCGTGTAAGGCTCCTGTCCGGTCGAGCAACCCGCGCTCCAGATGCGGACAGAGTAATCGCGGCGCTCCTGTTTACGGCGAAGCAGATTATCCAGAATGTATTTGTGAAATAGCTCGAGTTGGGCTTTATTGCGGAAAAAGCTGGTTTCGTTGACCGTAAGATTTTCCAGCAGACGGGCCAGTTCCTGTTTACCTTCGTGACTGATCAGCAGCCGATAGTAGCTGTAGAAAGAATCGAGCTGGCATTCCTTCAATCGTCGTTGCAGACGGTCCTGCAGAAAGTGAGTGCGACGGTCGTCGAAATGCATGCCGCATTCCTGATAGATAAGTGCCTGCAAGAGCTTCAGTTCGGCTTCGGTGAGTTGGACCGTCACGCCCGATATGCCCAGTGTGCTCATTCGTTCTCTTCTTCCCTTGCCAACTCGAAACGCTATTTCGCTGCCGCGCCGCGAGCATTGGTCGCAGGCTGCCGCTCTTCGACATCCGCAAGCGCTTGGTTCGGCCCGCTGTATTCGAGCAGCTTAGCCATGTCCAACAGCACAATCAGGCGTCCCTTGTACTTGCCAAGTCCGGTAACGCAATTTAATCGGCCTTCCCTGAATACTTGAGGAGCAGGCTCGACATCGCCTTCGGGAATTTTGAGCACTTCAGAAGCAGAATCCACAATCAGCCCGGAAAGACGTCCCTTATGTTCGACCACCAGAATGCGATGCCGCCTGGCCAGCGCGACTTTTTTCTGCCCGAAACGTTTGCGCAAATCGATGACCGAGACAATCTTGCCGCGCAGGTTGATGACGCCCTCGATGTAATCCGGCGCGTCCGGCACGGCCGTGATCTCTGGCACGCGCACGATTTCATGCAAAGAGGTGATGGGCACGCCGTAAGTCTCGTGTCCCAGCTGAAACCCGACAATGTGCAGTTCGCGATTCATGTGGATGATGATCAGCCGCGAACGCCAGCGGCTGCCTGCCGGGCATTGCCCTTGGTGCCTGTTTTGTCCTCGCGGCGTCCCATTATCCGTTCAATTTGTTCGAGCGCGAATCGATCCATGGAGTCCAGCAGTCCGCGCGACATCTTGGACATCTGCTCGGCTGAGGCCGCCAATTCCGTGGAACCGGAAGTTGTCTGCTGCACCAGTTCGCGCATGCGCTCCATAGCCTTGACCACGGCGTGTGCGCCTGATGCCTGTTCTTCTACGGCGGAGTTGATCTCGTGAGTAATTTCATTCAGCCGGGTGGTAGCTCTAGCGATTTGCGAAGAGCCATGGGACTGCTCATTGGTGGCAGCGCCGATTTCCTGCGCGAACTTATAAACTTCGGTGACCACGTTAGAGATCTTGCGCAGAGCCGCATTCAATTCCTGGCCCAGACCCAATCCATCGTTGACGATGCCCGTGCTTCGATCCATGTTTTCTACCGCTTTGCGGGCTTCTTTTTGAATACTTTGAATCAGCTCCGAGATTTCTTTGGTGGACTGCGCCGATTTTTCCGCCAGTTTCCTGACCTCGTCGGCGACCACGGCAAAGCCCAAACCGTGCTCTCCGGCACGCGCCGCTTCGATGGCGGCGTTCAGGGCCAATAAGTTGGTCTGTTCGGCGAGATCGTCAATTACCTCGATGATCTTGCCGATATCATCCGCACGCTGACCGAGGGCATCGATTATTTCGCCGGAAGAGCGAATCGTGACGTTGATACGGTTCAACCCATCCGTAGCCTTTTCCATGGTGGTAATGCCGCTATGCACCTCTTCTCTCGAACGATTGGAGATATCCAGCAGCACTTTGGCGGTATCCGCGACTCGTTGAATAGAAGCCACCATTTGATCGATTGACGCAGAGGTTTCGCTGACACTCGAAGCCTGCACCTGGGTGCTCTTCACCATGTTTTGTACGTTGACGCTCATCTCGTGCATGGTGCTGGTGACTTCGTCGATGGCGGACGCGGTTTGCAGGCTGATCTTTGCCGACTCGTCGGATGCCCCTGCGACCTGACTGGAGGCGCTTGCCACTTGGGAAGCAGCATCGCGGACGTTGAATACTAGACTCCTTAATCCCTCGATCATGCGGACAAAGGCATTGCCTAAAGTGTCGTCTTTGGAGCGGGGCTGAACTACGACATTGAGGTTGCCTCCCGCGATGGCTTCCGAAACGGTCGCCATCTCTTTGAGGTAAGTGACCATTTTGCTGAAAGTTCGAGCGAGTTCTCCGATTTCATCGTTACGCTTGATGTCGATCATGTGATCCAGATCGCCGGCATTGCCGATCTGTTGTGCCACCTTCATCAAGTTGCGCAGCGGCTCAGTAATCGATTTGGAGGTGGAGTAAGCGATCACAACACCCAAGGCCAGCGCGATCAAGGTGCTGGTCAGGGCGACGAGGATGGTGGCGGTCTCGGCAGTGCCGTCGGACCTCCGTCGATCCTCGAGCATTTTCTTGTTTTCCTGATCGGCCAATTCCAGGTATTGGGTGGCTGACCTTACCCACGAAGAAGCATCTTTCTGCAGATAAAAAATCTGCAGTTCTGCGACGGTTGCATTGCCTGCGTCAACTTCTCTGCGTTTTTCCACCAAAGGCAAGGCAAATTCTCTGGCCCAGTTCTGCTCGGTTTCGTGTACGTGGTCCAGGGCTACGCGTTCCTGTTCTGAGTTGGATAATGCCCGGGTACTCTGCAGCTTCTCGGAAAGAATTTGAATACCGTCGTTCATGCGGTCGGCTTCGCGAGTGTCGCCGCTGAGCAGGTAGTTGCTCAGATAAAGGCGGTTTTGCATGATCTGAAATTTGACTTTATCGGTGGCGTCGGCCAGCGCCAGTGCCTGCGAGGCTGCAGCTTTGGCGCTGTGTTCCCGCTGGACTGCCACCAGATTGATCAGGAACAGCACCAACACCATCGCCAGGATGGCTCCGAAATTAACGTAAAGTTTCTTGCCAATCGTCATCGCTGTTCCTCCGTGAAACGAGTCGCCGCCGATCTAGTTCGTCGACCGCCTGACCTGAACCCCTTAGTCGGAGGGCCCAATTTGGGCTTAGTGGTAAAGACACACATCCTCCCCCGCAGTAATGCTGTGTTCTAAGTGCAATGTCGTTGCCAGCATCCCCCCAAGTACCCGGAATTCGTAAACAGGTTATAACTCATTGTCAACAAGCAGGTTGTCGCCTGGGACTTGAATGCAATCGACCCCACAGTGAGAGCGGAAACCGTCTCACAGTCCTGCCTTCCTCTCACTATGAGACGGTGGGAACGATATCGATATGCCGAGGGGATTTCCCAAGTCGGCACCTAGAGCTTTATTTGCTTGACTCAAATTGAGATTAGAAGCTAATTTGCTGTATATTCAAGTACTTGTAGTTCCATGAGCTCTTTAAGTGCAGGGTCTAAGCCATGCCAGCTGGAGATACGAGCGTCCTGGAGGGAGCAAGGCCACGGTTGGATGAGGCGTTTCAAAAGCTGCTCCTGCGATTCTCCGCTGCGGCAGCGAAAGGAATCGATGCTCCTGCGCTAATCCGTCTATTCTGTCGGGCTACACGGGAATTCTTTCGAGTGGATGGAACGTACTTCTGGAGTGTGCTTTCTTCCTCCGAGATGGTTGGGACGGAAGCGGACGGTTTGCAGGCAGAATCCGTTCGAGGTAAACGCCTGAAGGCCAGTCAAAGCGCCGTGGCGATGGAGGCGGTTCGGCTGCGCAAGACGGTCTATGTGAATCGCCTGGATCCCGCCCGCTACCCGTTGGCGGGCGAATTTCGTGCCCGATCTCTGATGGCGGCGCCGCTGGTGGTTTCGAACGAGGTAATTGGTGCGGCAGTGTTTTTGCATGCCTCGGACAGGGATTTCTTCTCCGAGGACTTATCAGCCAAGGCGACGATCCTGGCTGGTCAACTGGGCAGCTTATTGGAAGCCAGCCGTCTCTCTCAGGTTTCACGTGAGGAGCGCCGCCGCGCCGAAATCCTGGCCGAAGTGGCCCAGGCGATCCACTCCGTGCCGGCTGCGTCTGCTGTGGTCGAGGCCGTGGCGGATCGTCTGCGGGTCTTGCTGCGCACTCGCCTGGTATGCATCCTGTTACGCGAAGGAGGGGCATTCGGCCTGCGTGCCGTCTCGGCTGAATCGCCGCAACTGGCAGGATCAGTCCGTACCCGTCACGATCGCAAAGGTCTGCATTTTGCCGCTGACCTGGCGATGCGCGCGATTGCTGCTGGCGAGCCTATCAGCGTTGCAATCGATCCCAGCAGCCACGCTTTGGGAGACTTGGTGCCGGCGGGCATGCTGATCGCAGCTCCTTTCCGAACTTCGGTCAGCCAGGGTGCGGTGCTGGTCTACCCTCGCCAGGAGGGCGCTTTCAACGCGGAAGATAAGTCCTTGGTTTCCGCAGTGGCCGGTTTTGGCGCTGTCGCCATTGCCAATGCGGAGCTCTACGCCACTGCCCAGGCACAAGCGCATGAGCTGCATCAGTTGCTCGATATCTCGTCGGAACTGGGATCGATCGGGCATCTCGATGAGTTCATGCAGCAATTCGTGCTGCGGGCCAGTGATTTCCTGGGTTTCAGCCGCGCTTTCATAGGGTTGCTGAAAGATGGCGTTTTTCACCTGCGTTGGGGAACTGACAACGGGGTGACCGATCCCATGGATCACGAGTTTCCCGAAGGCACCGCCCACCGAGCTTTGACCAACAAAGAGGTTTTTTGGACGGACGATCCCAAGAAGGTTCCCGACGCGAATCTGGAAAAGATTGCCAAGTTGAAGGTACGGCAAATATTGGCCGTGCCGCTGCTGGGTAGCGATGGCCAGGTCTTAGGGATGTTTGGTGTACTCGATCGAGTGGACCGGCAAGGAATCTCTCAGGAGGATATTCGCCGCGCCCAGGTTTTAGCGGCGCAAGCAGCCATGGTGCTGGAGGTTACTCGCAATCTGGATCAGTCTGAGCAACATCGGCGCCGTGCCGAATCATTGATGGGCTTGGCCCTCGAATTGAATCCACTGCGCCGCCTTCCGGAATTCGCCAGGAGTTTTGTGGCCCGCGCCGCCGATATGATGGGCGCTCGCGGCGCAGCCTTGGTGGTCAAGCAGGATTCGGTCCTGGAAACCCTGGTGTTGTGGTCCGCCAGCAGCGACCTCCACCCGGAGATCTCGCTCTTGCGACGTTTCAGCCAAGCCGTGGGAGAAGCTTTATCCGGGCATCAGGATGCGATCATTTCCGCGCTGGCAACCGATCTTATCGGCCGGGAACTAGCTTTGGATTTGGAATGGGGCGAGTGCACCCTAGTGCGTCTGCTCGGCGCTACAGGAGAAATGGTTGGAGTACTTTGCCTTGGGGATCGCGGAAAGCCACTTACGGCGAATGACCAGCAACTTTTGCAAGCTATTGCCGGTCACGCTTCGGTTGCACTGGAGAATGCCCGTCTTTTCACTCACATGGAACAGGCGAACCGGCACTGGATCGAAATCTTCGACGCCATTAGCGATTTCATCGTGGCTCACGACGAATCTGGAAGCGTCCTGCGCGTAAACCGGTCGCTGGCAAACTTTATTGGGGTGCCACCGCAGGAATTGATTGGACTGAACATGTCCGCGCTGCTGGCAGTTGATAGCAGCGCGCCAGTTAACGTCTGCCCGTTTTGCCGCATGGGGAACGATGCCGCGGATGAGTACATCCATCCTGTGCTGGAACGCACCTACCTCGTGTCAAGCTCGCGCGTCCATGGCGCCGGCAACGAGGGCCCGCAAGTTATTCATGTGCTGAAAGACATCACCGATCGCCGTGAAGCGGAACGCCGCTACCGCGAGCTATTTGACAACGTCCAGGAAGGATTATTCTTTTCCACGCCGGATGGCCGTTTCGTCGAAGTGAACGATGCCCTGGTTCGCATGCTGGGCTATCGCAGCCGGGAAGAGTTGTTGCAAGTGGACATTCGTACCAAGATTTATTCTTCCCCCGAAAGACACCACGAATTCGCTGACGAGATGAACCAACACGGGGTGGTGCGCAACCGCGAGGAAACCCTTATCCGCCAGGATGGATCTGTAGTTCATGTCTTAATCAACGCGTTTGCGGTCCGCGACACGCAAGATAGGATTTTGCAATACCGCGGTTTGATGCTCGATATCAGCGGTCTAAAGACCTTCCAGGCAGAATTGCAGCGTGAACGCGACTTCTCCGGCAAAATTCTTAACAATACCCAGAGCTTGATCCTGGTAGTTGATACCGCGGGCTTAGTGAGCTACGGCAACCGGCGTTGGTATGACATGGGTTATGAGCAGCGGGAACTGCTGGGGAAACCGCTCGAAGATTTGGTCGCGCCTTCCCGACGCCAAGTCTTCAACGATGCGTTTAATGCAACTCTGGCGGGCAATCAGGTTGACAATTTGGACGTTCAAATCCTGCGCGGTGACGGACGAGTGGGCCAATTCTCGGTCAACCTGAGCCCGATGCGGGACGAGCAAGGCAACATCACCAGCCTGGTAGTGGTCATGACGGATATCACCGACGCGGCTACTCTCCAGTCCAAGTTAATGCACGCGGAAAAGATGGCCGCTGTAGGCCAACTGGTTTCAGGTGTCGCTCACGAGGTCAATAACCCGCTTACCGCCATCCTGGGTTTTGCCGACCTGCTCATGGAAAATAGCGACGTTCCGGAAAGTGCGCGCAAAGATCTGCGCGTCATCCTGCAGGAGGCACAACGAACCAAGCAGATCGTCCAGAACCTCCTGAGCTTTGCCCGTCAGATGCCGCCGCACCGTAAGGCGGTGCAGGTGAATAGTATTCTTCGTCGCACAGTTCAGTTGCGTGCTTATGACTTTCACAGCCATGGAGTGACGGTCATCGAGCGCCTGGAGCAAGATATCCCTCACGTAATCGGGGATTCACAACAGCTCCAACAGGTATTCCTCAATATTCTGAATAACGCCTACGATGCGGTGCGTGAAACTGGCCGGCCGGCGCGCATCGAGCTCATGACGGCTGGGATGGGCAACGTTGTCGAGGTTTCATTCAAGGATAATGGTCACGGGATCACGCATTCGGACCGCATTTTCGATCCCTTCTTCACCACCAAAGAAGTGGGAAAGGGAACTGGTCTTGGCTTGAGCATTTGTTACGGAATTGTGCGGGAGCACGGGGGAGAGATTCTCTGTCATAACAATGTGGGCGACGAGGGAGCCACCTTCATCGTTCGCCTGCCGGCTTCATCAGAACCGGCCCCGGTCGGGGTTGTTGCGGGAGTTATGCAATCATGACACTGCCTTCCGCCAAACCAGAGGCCTTGCCGGTCCTGCTCATTGAGGACGAACCTGGTGTGATGGCTTACGTCCGCGCCACCCTGGAACGCAATGGCTACACTGTGGTGTGTGCTGAGTCTGGCGCGGAGGGCGTTCGAATATTGGAATCCGGAGAATTTCTGGGTGTGGTTTCCGATATGCGCACCCCCGGCGGCATAGATGGCGCGGATGTACACGCCTGGATTTCGCAGCACCGTCCTGAGCTTATTTCACGGATTGTTTTCATCACCGGCGACATCGCCAGCGAGGACACTGTTTCCACGCTGCGACGAACCGGAGCACCCTGCGTGGAGAAACCCTTTCGAGTGCGGCAGTTCATTTCAGTGATCGAGAATGCTATGGGGAAGGCACTGTGAGTGATGACTTACGTATCCGCCTGCTGATTGTGGATGACGAACAGAGCATCCGCAAACTGTGCATGACCGTGGGTGAGGCGCTCGGCTTTGCTTGTATAGAAGCGGATAGCGGCGAATCCGCTCTTGCCCTGCTCGAGGAGCAACCTGCTCATATCATTCTGACTGATATGGTCATGCCTAATATGTCCGGTCTCGAGTTTCTGGAACGCGTGAAAAAGCTGTTTCCTCGCACCGAAGTCGCGGTCATGACGGGTCACGGTTCAGTGGAAACCGCAGTGCAGGCGATGAAGCTCGGAGCTTACGATTACATCAGCAAACCCTTCTCCCCGCTTGAAGAGCTGCGCCTGTTCCTGCGACGCATGGCCGAAAAGATACGCCTGGTGGAAGAAAATCAGTTTCTGCGCGAACGCATGGATACAGAAACCGAGCTGCACGGAATTGTCGGCGCCTCGACCAAGATTCAGGATGTGCTGCGCATGATTTCGCGGCTGAAAGATACGCGAACTCCGGTTCTGATCGCGGGCGAGAGCGGTACAGGCAAAGAACTGGTTGCCCGCGCCATTCATTTCCGCGGCCCATTCGCCAATCGTCCATTTGTCGCGGTGGACTGCGGATCGCTGGTGCCGACGTTGATCGAGAGTGAACTTTTCGGATACGAAAAAGGCGCATTCACCGGCGCATTGAAGTCGAAGACAGGATTATTCCAGTCGGCCGATGGAGGAACAATATTTCTGGACGAAATCGGAGAACTACCGCTGGAACTGCAAGCCAAGCTGCTCCGTGTGTTGCAGGAAAAAGAAGTGCGCCCTGTGGGCAGCAATCAAAAAGTAAAAGTCGATGTGCGGATAATTGCCGCCACCAACCGCGATCTCGAGGCCGAATATCGCAATGGCACTTTCCGCAAAGATCTTTATTTCCGTCTTAACGTAGTCACTGTCCATCTTCCATCGTTGCGCGAGCGACGCTCCGATATCCCTATGCTGGCGCATTGGTTTCTTGATCGTTACGCTCCTGGCGATGACATCCAGGTGACCACTGCAGCTATGAAATGCCTGCTGCAATATGACTGGCCGGGGAATGTGCGCGAACTAGAGAACTCGATCGAACGCGCGGTTGCCTTGGGTGACCGTCGGACCATCGACATGAATGATCTGCCTCCCACCATTGCATCGGCATCTTCTTCCCCCGACTCCGGCTTGGAGTTACCCTCATCGAGTGTTAGTTCCACCGATCTGGAAGACATTGAACGCGCCACTATCCAGAGAGTTTTCGAACAAGTGAAGGGTGATAAGGCCTTGGCGGGAAAGATGCTCGGCATCAGCCGTGCCACGCTTTACCGGAAGCTGAAGCGCTATAACATTGGGCCGCGGCAGGCTCTTGCCGCACCACCTACCAGTCAAGCACTGCAATAAGCGAAGGGCCATCGGTGTCCAAATTCACGAAGAGAAGCTGAGACGAGTCTCACAGTGAGACATTTGTAGCCTCTGTCCCGTGCGACCCGGATCAGTAGCTGTTTCTTAATCAATGTCTTAGAGGCGATTCAGAGTCCAGAGTCTTTGGCTGCGCTCGTGCATTCCGTCTCTTGGGATCGGTCTGTATTCCCAGACGCAGTCAGATGATCGGTCCGCAGGATAACGCTCACATCGAGGTCTAGTTGCCCAGAGAAGCCACAGCACCGGGACGATCTTCCCGCGAAAGCTCAACTGCCAAGCTGGCGAAGTTCTTTCCGGATTCGACCCCACTTCGCATCGCCGTTTCTTTGACTCGGGTGGAAGGGAAAGGCGGAATTGCCAGCGAGAGCACGGTCATCGAATTCGGTACGCCGCACGAAGTACTTTTCGCCTCGACATTGCCCCTGGAATTTGCCGACAAGCTGCGACTGCGTAATTCCGACGGCACGCTGGACGTCGAAGCATGCGTGGTGGCCCTGCAATATAACGGCTCACGAACCGCGGTGGCTGCGCGCTTTACCCAAGAGGTCGCGAATTGGATCGTGAAACCATGAGTACCCTCCCGGAATCCGACGAATCAGCAGCCGAGTGGCAGGAGTTGCTTCTCCTTTACCCCCTCTATTGCGCGCTCGACCGGGAGTTCGTAATCGAGTTTCCACGCTGTAGTGACCTGGAAGGCGGAGTAGAGGCTCCGACGCAAGAGTCTGTCGAGCAGGCCCAGCAATGGTTCGCGGACATGGATCAGCGCATACAAGTCCATCAATTGCGCCAATTCCTGCAAACCACCACTCTGACCAGCGAGAACGGCTTGCGCGCCATGCTTCAGCATTACTTGGGCAAGCTGCAGCGCAGCAGTTCTGATCGCGACAAGATCGACTTCCTGCTGGTTCAATTCTTTTCCCATTGTGCACCTTCTCGCCTGGAAGATGAAGATGTCGAAATTGCATATGTGGCCCAGGTCCTCGAACCTATTTTTAGCACTGGCGATTTCAGCGCTCCCGATTGGCTGGCGCCGCTTGATGAATACCTGCGCGCCGCCAACGATTGTCGCAGCCTGAATGATTTGCTCACCGCGGGCATCCTGGAAAAGGGAAGAAAGCTGAAAGCCAGCGCGGGGGAGAAATATTTCGTGCCCGGTGCGATGGTGGCCTTCACCCGCTTCAGTTTTCTGATGCGGCGTGTTTTCTTTCGCTTGATGCATCAAGATCTCAATTCCATTCTGGACGGCCTGCGCGAACTCGAGGTACGAGGCGTGAGCTCCCTGGATTGCCGCCGCGCACAATTTTCCGCAGACGAGCCGATCGCTCGGCTGCGTATGATATGCCAATCGTGGAAGGTGATGTTTCACGCCGAATACTCTTCTGGGCAGCCACTGCGCATGCTGGTGGACCTTCGCGCGGTGATCAATGCAGCATTAGCGCGGACGCCGACGAGCGCCAGCGCTCGCACTAAGACCGCCGCGGCAGGCGTCAATTCTTCTGCCAGCAATTCGGAAGCGCCAGAGTTCGTGGTTTCCAGCGATTCTCCTGATCGGAAGGACGACGGCAGCGCATAGGAACCGGGTGTCACCAGGAACGGAGATGAAAGTGGACTTGCGTACAGTATTGATCATTTCGGATGACCCGGAATTTGCGCGCACCATCATGGCCCGATGGCAAAGCGAAAATAACATGCCGTCGTTCACCGTCATGAAAGGTGATCTCTGCCAGAAGCTGGACGCCGATAGTTTCGAAGTAGCCATTGTGGGTGCGGTGCGGCCAACTGTTCTTGTCCCCGTTCTCAAGGCACTCGAGCCCTTGCCGAAGCCCGTGTTGTTCATATGGGACGGTGGTCAGGCCGTAGAAACGGTGCGCGGATCTCAATTGCGAGCGATGGTTCTGCGTCAGCAGGCGGGCTGGTTGGATGCTCTGGTACTGGTCGTATCGGAAGCATTGCGGCACTGCGAAACGCTGGCTCGTGCCATCCGCGCTGAAGAAGCCAATGTCTTACTGAAGCGTCAGGCCACACTGGGTCGTTACATTCTGGAAATGCGGCACAGCTTGAATAATGCGCTCACCTCGGTGTTGGGCAACGCTGAGTTACTTTTGCTCGAACCGGAGACGCTCTCCGCGGGCGCGCGCTCACAGATCGAAACCGTCCGCAACATGGCTTTACGTATGCACGAAATCCTACAGCGCTTTTCTTCCCTGGAAAAAGAGCTGACCGTGATCGAGAGGCAGATAGAGAAGGCAAGTACATCGAAGGCCCTAAAAGCGGCCTCGACTACGTAACACCTAAAGATCGAACCCTCCCCCGACCTATTCCTAAGCAGAAGTGCATTTTGTCAGGTTGGTCCGCGAGGAGTGAGCAATGAACAAGCTTTCGACCACTGTGGCGTTCCTGGAACACGAGCTCTCCGAAATCCGCCTGATTCTGGAGCGCAAAACGGGAGTCTTGATCCAGACACCGACCGAACAACTTTCCGAAATTGTTGCCGAGCATCTGGATGCGCGGCGCTACCCTTCCGCCACCAATCTGCTAGACCAGTTGCGGTCCTGTGATTCAGAGTGTGAAAGCCTGACCGAGCGATTGGTGGGTGGCGAGAGCGGCTTCTTTCGCTGCCCGGCAGCCTTCGATTCCCTGGCCAAAGTCGTGATACCAGAGTTGCAGGCGCGCAAGGCTGCGGAGAATCCCCACAAGCTTCGTGTCTGGAGCGCGGGGTGCGCCACCGGCGAGGAGCCTTATTCCATCGCCATGTCTGTTTGCGACGCGGTGAACTGCAGCGCGGGCGCGTGGAAAGTCCACATTGTCGGCAGCGACATAAGACGGCACGCTCTGCAGGCAGCAGAACGCGGTCTTTATCCGCAGAGCGCGCTGCGGCACATTTCACGTGAGTTGGTGCAGACGTACTTCGCGAAGGTGGGACAACATCTCCTGGTGAAGCCCAGGCTGCGCAACCTGGTTACGTTTACGCCCATGAATTTGGTGGCGCCCACTTATATTGGAAGGTTCGACTGCATTTTCTGCATGGATGTCTTGCCGCATTTCTCCACCGCCCAGCGTATCGCGCTGGTGCAGCGGTTACATCTTTATTTGGAACCAGGCGGCTACCTTTTCCTGGGAGACGGGGAAAAGATTCCAGCGATGGACGTATCCTTCCACTATCACAAAAAGGCGGATTACGTCCTGTATCAGAAACCTCTGGCTGCGGCAGCAAAGGCGGGACGGTAAAGGAAAAAACTAAGAACTAAGAGCCAAGAAATAAGAACCAAGGACTAAGAACCAAGGGTTGAGAAACCAAGGCCAAGAATTCAAAGACCTTTCCGTCCTTCAGGCAAACAAAAACTCTTTCGTTCTCAATTCCTTGATTGTGTCTCTCAACTTGGCAGCCTTTTCGAACTCGAACCGTTTCGCCGCTTCGCGCATATCGCTTTCGAGTTTGCCGATGTAAGCATCCAACTCTTCCTGAGACCGCAACTCCGGAATACCGTCAGCCTCGATCGCGGTCAGATCGGCATAATCAGCTTCAATGACGCTAGCCAGCGACATTTCCAAGGGACGCACGATGGACTCCGGCGTGATCCCGTTGGCCAGGTTGTAGGATTCCTGAATGGCGCGCCTGCGATCGGTCTCATCGATAGCTTTCTTCATTGAATCCGTCATGACATCGGCATAGAGAATTGCCCGGCCATTCAGATTGCGCGCACAGCGGCCAATAGTTTGGATCAGCGATCCGCTGGAGCGCAGGAATCCTTCTTTATCTGCATCGAGAACCGCCACCAGGGAAACCTCGGGCAGATCCAATCCTTCACGCAGCAGGTTGATCCCAATCAATACATCGAATTCACCTTTGCGCAGATCACGCAGAATTTTTACGCGCTCCAGAGTCTCGATTTCGGAGTGCATGTAACGGCACTTGACTCCGACCTCGCTGTAGTACTCGGCCAGATCCTCGGCCATACGTTTGGTGAGGGTAGTCACCAGCACTCTCTCGCCTCGCGAGACTCGTCCGCGAATCTCGTGCAGCAAATCGTCAATCTGCCCCTTCACCGGGCGCACTTCCACTGGCGGATCCACCAAGCCTGTAGGCCGGATGATCTGTTCGACGACGACTCCCGCTGATTTGGTCAACTCATAAGGTCCGGGAGTCGCCGAAACGTAAACAATCTGGTTCATACGATGTTCAAACTCTTCAAAGGTTAAAGGCCGGTTGTCGAGCGCGGAGGGCATGCGAAATCCATATTCGACAAGCGTCTCCTTGCGCGAGCGGTCGCCATGATACATGCCGTGCAATTGCGGTACGGTCTGGTGCGACTCGTCGATGAACATCAAGTAATCGCGGGGGAAATAATCCAGCAGCGTGGGTGGAGGCTCACCAGGCAACCGTCCGGTAAAGTGCCGCGAATAATTTTCGATGCCGTGACAATAGCCGACGGTCTTGATCATCTCCAAGTCGTACATGGTGCGCTGATGGACACGCTGCGATTCCACCAGCCGCCCTTGTTTTTCCAGTTCCACTTCCCACCACGCCAGCTCTTCGCGAATCGACTGCACCGCCGAAGCCTTGGTCTCGGGTTTCATCACGTAGTGCGTCTTCGGATAGATCGGCAGCCGCATGTACTTCTGCTTTACCGTGCTAAATAGAGGATCGATTTGTGCCAGCGATTCAACCTCATCTCCCCACAATTCGATTCGGTACGCCATATCGTCGTAGGTAGGGAAGACTTCGATCACATCACCCCGTACCCGGAACGTGCCGCGCCGGAAGTCGCCGTCCGTGCGCTCGTAGAGAATTTCCACCAGCTTCCGGGTGATGTCCTCACGCTTGATCTTCTGGCCTTTTTCCAGAAACAGCAGCATCCCGTAATAAGCCTCGGGGGAGCCCAACCCATAGATGCAACTCACCGACGACACTATGAGACAGTCACGACGTTCGAAGAGCGATCGCGTCGCCGACAAACGCAATTTGTCCAATTCGTCATTGATCGTGGATTCTTTCTCAATGTACAAATCCGCCGCCGGAACGTAGGCCTCCGGCTGGTAGTAGTCGTAATACGAGACAAAATATTCCACGGCATTGTGCGGAAAGAAACTCTTGAACTCATGATAAAGCTGCGCTGCCAAAGTTTTATTGTGAGCCATAACGATGGTGGGCCGATTCACCCGCTCGATGAGCTTTGCCATCGTGTACGTTTTGCCTGACCCGGTCACTCCCAGCAGAACTTGGTGTTGCTCCCGGTCAAACACACCTCGAGTCAGGGATTCAATTGCCGTGGCTTGATCGCCACGAGGCTTGTAATCACTGAATAATTTGAAGTCCATAGAAAAACTGATGGCCTCTAGTGCAAGGTTTACTTGCTGAGTAGGGAAGTTCCAAACGCGGCACTCCCCTTCACAGAAGCGAATTTCACCGTCAGGCCATCTCTCGATTATACCGCCACTGAAGCAGGCTCATCGGGGGGTGAACGTCAGAAGGAAGGCAAGAAAATTAATTCGTAGCGGGTGCTAATGTTTTTCGTTGAAGACTACGGAAGCTTGAAGTTCACTATAATCTGAGTCTGGATTTCAACTGGTTCGTTATTGAGGTAGTAAGGCTTGTACTTCCATTGCTTGACTGCCTCGACCGCGGCGCGCGCGAGCTGTGCATTGCCGCTGACGACTTTGACGTTGCTAATGTTGCCGTCTTTATTGATGGTCGCCTGAAGCTGCACTGGACCTTGTACTCGCATCTGACGTGCCTGCTCCGGATAGACGGGCTGAACCCGCTTGACCAGCAGGCCCTCGGAAACTCCTTGCGACACTTTCAGCACCTGGGGCACCGATGTGGGCATATTCGCTGGAGTCGTGCTGATAATTCCGCCCAGGGCCTTGTCAGCCGTAGTGGCGGGAACAGCGAGAGCGGCGGGGGGCGGTTGCAAAGCATCTTGTGTAGCCGATCTGCGGACTGATACAGATGGCCCTTTTTTCACCACGATAGGTTCTGGAGTGCTCGACGGTACTTCTTGAACGGTCAGGCCCAGTTCATTACTCGTTTCAACCTCGTCTCCCCTGGTAATCGTAGTCTTGCCTGCAGAAGGTTTGCCTTCGGAAGCAGCCGCTGGTTGCTGGGGTTCCTGAATTTGACTCGCAAACGAACCAGTGTCTTGCTTTGCTGGAGCGATGTTCGACGAGGGAATCGTTACCGGAGAAGCAGTCTGAGGTGGCGCACTCTGTTCTTGTGTGGCTTGCGATGGGCTCGCTTTATGTGTTTTTGTCCAACCAACGTAGGCGCCCGCGATCAGCACTGTCGCTGCGGTCGCAATCAGCAAAATTTTCATTCCGCCGCTGGCCTCGGATCCTTCCGGCTCGCGGATATCACTAAGATAGCTTTCGCGCCTGTAAGGTAGATACGACGTCTCCGACGGCAACGCGGCTTCCACCATTTCGGACGCTTCGTGCGGTAACATCAATCTAAGCTCGGGATCTTTGCTGGCCGCTCTGGGGATCTCCTTAGCTGGTGCAGGTGCACTCGCGGCACCGTATGCGGAAGACATGCTGGTGCTTGGCCAGCTTTCTCTCATTTTTGTCTCGCTGGCCGCAGGCCGAGCGGTTTCCGCCTTGTTCAAATTGCCGGGATCATGGCTCTTGGCTGCAGTTTCGGCAGCGCGCCGCAGAGCCGAAGCCATGGGTTCAGCGAGAGGTTTGGAAATTGGTTGCCAGGGATATTGCTTTGGTGTCGCGAATTGGGGAGCCGGCACTTCGGGACTGCCAGCGTCCGGGACGGTATGCGGCATGGATTCCAGCAAGGCCGCATCGTCCGCGCCAGGCTCGGGTAACGGTTCTTTCTCTACTTCGAAAGCTGCCTCGGGTTCTTCCGGCAACGCCAGCGGCGATTTTTGTATTGGAGAAGATGCCGATAGATGCGGGAGCTCCGCAGGCGCCGCAGCCGGCGCCACCGCCGGTTTAGCCGCTTCCGCTTTTCGGAGCAGACCGCGCGCTACGCGCAGCGTTCCTTTGGACTGCTCCACATTAATAGGTTTGGTCAGAACCAGATTGGCACCGATACGAAATGCCTTGGCGACGCCGGCCTGTCCTTCGACCAGCGCAACCGAAAGCGAATTTTGATTGGACCCGGAATTACGGGCGCTCTTGAACAGCAGCGTGGCGTTCTGCTCATTGTCGCAATCCACGACAATCGCGTCGAAGTGTTTCGCCATCAACCGCTTGACTGCAGCGAAGGGTTCATTGCAGGACTCAACGCTGAATTCAACTTCACTCAAGACCTGGGTTACTACGTGAGCCGTCCGCTCGTCTGGACAGAACAATAGTGCCTGATAGCTCATGAAGCAATCGTAGGTACACTCGAAATCTCCATCAAGTTACCAAGGTCATTGTTCGCGTGGGAAAGTTCAGAATTGGGGAAGCAGGGACAGAAACTTATGCTCGAATTGCAGATTATCGTTTCGGCCGGTACACGTGTGTGCTGGTTCCGAAAAATACTTCCGCGGATTCCATGATTGTTTCCGACAGCGTAGGGTGCGGATGGATGCTAAGCGCAATATCCTTCGCCTGCGCAGCCATCTCAATCGCAACCACACCTTCGGCAATCAGTTCTCCCGCCCCAACCCCCACGATACCCACTCCGAGAACGCGCTCACTTTGAGGATCCACAATGAGCTTGGTCATTCCGTCTGTGCGGTCGAGAGTCACGGCCCGGCCCGAAGCTCCCCAGGGAAATCTGGCGACTTTGATCTCACGGCCTTCTTGTTGAGCCTGGGTTTCTGTGAGTCCGCACCAGGCGATTTCGGGATCGGAAAATACGACGGCTGGAATGGCATTCGGCTCAAACGCTACTTTGTGTCCGACGATTGCTTCGACCGCAGTGCGTCCTTCGTGGGACGCCTTGTGAGCCAGCATCGGTTCACCTACCACGTCGCCGATTGCATAAATCGACGGCTCAGCAGTCTGCAACTGCTTGTTGACCTGAATAAAGCCGCGCTTTCCAACTTCAACTTTGGTTTTCTCCAGGCCAGGAATTTCAGAATTCGGCTTACGGCCAACTGATACCAAAACTTTGTCGAATACTTTTTCGCGCTCTTTGACATCTGGCCCGTCGAAAGTCACTCGGATTCCACCGGATTCCTCTTTCAGAGGGGCGACGGTGGTATTCACCAAAATCGAGTTGAACAATTTCTCCACACGCTTGTGCACTGGGAGTACTAGGTCTCGATCGGCGCCGGGCAGCAGTCCAGGCAACATTTCGACGACCGACACCTTGGTTCCTAAAACGGCATAGACGGTGCCAAGCTCCAAGCCGATATATCCGCCGCCAATCACCAGCAAGCTGCCGGGCAAATCCGCTAAATCGAGCGCTCCAGTCGAATCCATCACGCGCGAGCTCTCAAGCTTTAGGCTGGGAATCACTGCCGGACGCGAGCCCGTAGCGATGATGATGCGATCGAATGTGAGTGTTTCCTCGCCGCCGCTCACCTTCGCCAGCCGCAGTGTGTTCGAGTTCTCAAAAGTGGCTCGAGCGCGGACATATTGCACCGAGCGCTGCTTGGACAACTGACCTAATCCGCCGGTCAGTTTCTTTACTACGCCTTCCTTCCAGGAACGCAGCCGGGCGAGATCAATCTTCGGCTCGCTGTATTCCACGCCCCACGCTTTTGCATGGCGGGACTCATCAATCACCTTGGCCACATGCAGCAATGCTTTCGAAGGAATACAGCCGCGGTACAGGCACACTCCGCCAGGATTCAGTTCCTCATCGATGAGCGTGACCTTCATTCCCAGATCGGCGGCAAGAAAGGCGGCGGCATAGCCACCCGGTCCCGCCCCGATTACGGCAATGTTTAAGTTAGTTGTCTCGGCCATTGGCAGGCTTATCCCTGAACCGAGAGGAGGAACGGTTGCTCTAATGCCTCGGCAATCCAGCGCAGGAATCGTGCCGCATCGGCGCCGTCGATCACGCGATGGTCGTAAGAGAGTGAAAGCGGTAGTACTAACCGAGGCTCAAACGTTCCGTTCATCCATACAGGTTCTGTACTCGAACGCGAGAGGCCGAGGATCGCAACTTCGGGATAATTGACGATAGGAGAAAATCCAGTGCCGCCGATTCCGCCTAGGTTTGTGATAGTGAAAGTGCCGCCTTCCATTTCGGCGGGGCTTAGCTTTTTGTCTCGAGCTTTTTTGGAAAGTTGAGTCAGTTCGACCGCGAGCTCAACGATGTTCTTCTTATCCACATCATGGATAACCGGAACCAGCAGCCCTCGATCGGTGTCGACCGCAACCCCAATGTTGATGTACTGCTTGTAGATGATTTCCTCTTTTGCCATGTCAATGCTGGCATTGAATTGAGGAAAAACCTTTAACGCTGAGGCGCACACCTTCAATGCGATGGCGGTCACGGTCATCTTGCCGCCGGCTTCTTGTGCTTTGGGCGCGAAGCGGGCACGTAGGTGCTCGATCTCGGTGATGTCCGCCTTGTCTTGCTGGGTGACATGGGGAATGGTGGTCCATGCTTCCCACAAATGCTGCGCGGTCTTGCGCCGCACGCCGCGCATGGAAACGCGCTCGACCTTTCCCCACTTGGCGAAATCTGGCAGCGCAGACGCCGCCGAAGGACTTCCCGGCGCTTGCACTGCCGCGGTGAGCAATGCTTTCGAATGTGCTTTTACGTCATCTTCACTGATACGGCCACCGGGGCCGGTGCCCTTAACTTCATGGATGTCCACTCCCAGTTCGCGTGCCAACCGGCGGACGTGCGGCGCGGCGGGGACGGGTTCCCGATGTTCAGTGCCCGCCACCTTGCCCAGCTGGGTAGGCATCGCAAACCCTGAGGGAGCTGATGGAGCTTGATCCCGGGGAAGCGCCTGTTCTTCAGTCTTACCTTCAGCTTTGATAGCGGCCTGAAAAGTAACTCGAGCTCCGTGCTGACCTGAGCTCTCATCCGCGGAAGCGGTTTTTGCCCCTGCCGACTGCGGCTGGCTCTCATCCGCCGGAGCAGGCTTCGCTGTCACCGGTTGGGCCTGGGTGTCTCCCTCCACCGTGAGGATAACTTGTCCTACTTTTACTTTTTCACCTTGCTTTACCAGAACCTCTTTAACCACTCCGCTCACCGAGGAGGGAACTTCCACCACCGCCTTCTCTGTTTCCAGTTCCATAACAGCTTGGCCTTCGGATATTTTCGCGCCGGGCGAGATCATTAGCCGCACCACGTCGCCCTGTTCGATATTTTCCCCAAGTTCGGGAAGACGGAATTCGGTAGTCTTCGATGTCGAGGTTCTCGACGTCGTTGTTTTTGAAGTCGACGCCGCTGGTGCGGACGGCGGAGCTGTTTGGGGTCGTGTTTGAGGCGGAATTTTAGCTTTGACTTCGGGCGTTGCAGGCAAAGCTGCACTCGCCAACTTTTCTCCGGAAGCTTCTTTGCCTTCTGGTGCCTTGGCCTTCGCGCCGGTGCCGTTTTCCACGGTAAAAATCACCTGGCCGACTTTAATTTTCTCTCCCTCCTTGACCCGAACATCCTTGATCGTGCCGCTGACCGACGATGGAACTTCAATAACCGCCTTGTCGGTCTCCAGTTCCATCACTGCCTGGCCTTCGGTGACGTTGGCTCCCGGCGAAATCATCAGCCGAACTAGATCGCCCTGATCGATGTTTTCGCCAAGTTCAGGCAGTTTGAATTCTGTCACGTACCCTTTTCTCCCTTAGCTGATGGCTGGATTCGGTTTTTCCGGATTGATACCTAAATCTTTGATCGCTTGCTGCAGCGATGCCTGCGTTTTCTGTTTATCCCGCGCCAATGCGGTCAATGTAGCCAGCACAATGTGTTTGGCATCCACTTCGAAGAAGTCGCGCAGCGATGCCCGATTTTCGCTGCGTCCAAAACCGTCGGTGCCGAGAGCGACCAGTGGACGCGGTACCCACTGTGCGATGGATTCAGGCAGCACCTTCATATAGTCAGATGCGGCAACGAAAACGCCGGGCGCATCTTTGAGACAACGCGCGACGTACGGCACTCGAGGAGTCTCCCCTGGGTGCAGCATGTTCCAGCGTTCACAGTCATTGCCATCACGATAAAGTTGCTTGTAGCTGGTTACACTCCAAACATCGCATACCACTCCATACTTCTCTTCCAGAATCTGCGCCGCTTTGAGCACTTCAAACATGATTGTGCCGCTGCCGAACAGTTGCGCCCGCAGTTTCGCATCCTTATTCGCTGATGCCTTAAAACGGTACATCCCTTTCAGGATACCCTCGCGGACTTCCTTTCCTTCCGGCATCGGCGGCATGGGCAACGGTTCATTGGTAACAGTCAGATAATAGAAGATAGATTCCTGGTCCACATACATCCGCTTGATGCCGTCCTGAATAATGATGGCAATCTCGTAAGCGAAGGCTGGATCATAGGCGAGAAGATTGGGAACTGATAACGCCAGCACGTGACTGTGGCCGTCTTGATGCTGTAACCCTTCGCCCGCCAGGGTGGTGCGGCCCGCGGTGCCGCCGAGAAGAAAACCGCGAACTCGCATGTCGGCGGCTGCCCAGATCAAATCTCCGATGCGCTGGAATCCGAACATGGAGTAATAAATAAAAAACGGGATCGTATTGATCCCGTGGTGAGCATAAGCAGTCCCTGCCGCGATGAAAGAAGATATAGACCCTGCCTCGGTAATCCCTTCCTCTAGGATCTGTCCGTCCTTGGCCTCCTTGTAATAAAGGAGAGTGTCCATGTCCACCGGCTCGTAAAGCTGGCCCAGACTGGAATATATCCCCACTTGGCGGAACAGCGCCTCCATGCCGAAAGTGCGAGCCTCGTCGGGAATGATGGGCACGATGAGTTTCCCGATCTCTGGGTCACGCAGCAACTTGGCTAGCAGCCGCACGAACACCATCGTGGTGGATGCTTCCCGTCCTTCCGTGCCTTTGTAAAATTCCTCGAAGTGAGATTCAGAAACCGGATTGAGAGGCTTGGCCCGTACTTTCCGCTCCGGAAGATACCCACCGAGCTGCTTGCGCCGCTCTTGCATGTAGCTGATTTCCGGGCTATCGTCAGCCGGCCGATAGAAAGGTGCCTCGTGCAGTTCAGAGTCCGGGATAGGTATACCGAAACGTGAGCGGAACAGACTCAGTTCATCGTCGTTCAGTTTTTTCTGCTGGTGAGTAATGTTCTTGCCCTCACCCGCCTCGCCCAGTCCATATCCTTTAATAGTCTTGGCCAGAATAATGGTGGGTCCTCCGGTGTGATCCACCGCAGCTTTGTATGCCGCGTATACTTTGATCGGATCATGCCCTCCCAGCCGCATGCGGGCGAGTTGCTCGTCGGAGAGATGCTCAACCATCTTTAAGAGCCGAGGATCAGTGCCGAAAAAGTTATGCCGGAAGTAAGCGCCGCTCTCCACGAAATATTTCTGGTATTGGCCGTCCGTGATCTCGCCCATGCGCTTGACCAGTAGTCCATCACGATCATTCTGAATGAGGCTGTCCCAATCGGTCCCCCAGATGCACTTGATGACGTTCCAACCCGCACCGCGAAAAATCGCTTCTAGCTCCTGAATGATCTTGCCATTGCCACGTACCGGGCCATCGAGCCGCTGCAGATTGCAATTCACCACAAAGATCAGATTGTCCAGTCGTTCCCGCGAGGCCAGAGTGATTGAGCCCAGTGACTCGGGCTCATCCATCTCTCCGTCACCCAGAAACGCCCAGACTTTTCCGCCAGTGGATTTCTTCAATCCTCGATTCTCGAGATAGCGGATGAAACGTGCGTGATAGATGGCCTGGATCGGACCCAGCCCCATCGAAACCGTCGGAAATTCCCAGAAGTCCGGCATCAGCCAGGGATGAGGATAAGAAGAAAGGCCTCCGCCCGGTTTGAGTTCCCGGCGAAAATTCTCCAGTTTTTGCTTGGGAATTCGACCTTCAAGATAGGCACGAGCGTATATTCCAGGAGAAGCGTGTCCCTGGTAATACACGATGTCTCGGTCTCCCGTCTCGGTCTTAGCGCGCAGGAAGTGATTGAAAGCAACCTCGTAAAGCGTAGCCGCCGAAGCGAAAGTCGAGATGTGGCCGCCGATGCCCTCCTGAATCTTATTGGCTCGCACCACCATGGCCAACGCATTCCAGCGCACCAGGCTCTTTATGCGACGCTCCATCTCCTGGCTGCCGGGGAAAGGGGGTTGCTGCCGGACCGAAATCGTATTCTGGTAGGGCGTAGTCGCGGTGAAGGGAAGGTTCACACCGGCGGCGCGACGCGCGTGCAACGAGAGTTGCTGCAACAGCCGCCCGGCCCTGTCGGCTCCACCTTTTGATAGCACATAATCGAGGGAATCGAGCCATTCCCGCGTTTCCAGTACTTCCAATCCGTCGGTTTGCTTCTCTGCCAATATGATCTCTCCGTGCAAATGAGCGCCAAACATTCCATCATAGACAATTGCGTGAAATTTTGCAGATTCGCCGGGGGGTAGTGTCCTAATTCCAAATTAGGACACTACCGGGCTGGGAGCGGTTGTGCTTCCCCGTTGGGTCTGCGTTTAGTTGCCGGACTGCGCCTGCGTAGCCGACCGGCAACTCTGCCAGGTGTAAATCGAAGTAGTGCCAATATTTAGTGCACGTATGCGATATACGCTAAAGAAAGCACTTTTGTGGAAACACGGATTGCCTACTTGCCATCCAAGTACCGTCTGCTAGTGAGTTCACCCCGCGAGTATCATCAAAAGGGGAAAAAACGAATATGCCGGAGCCAAACACTCGAGAGAAGTTCAACCCGGAACAGCCAAGCGATCCGCGCCAAGATCGCGTCCAACCGATTCGCGGCGCGTCAGAGCAGATGCCGTCTGCAAAGGTTATTGCGTGGCGGCGCGCGTCCGAACAAGAGGTCGAAGACGTCACCGCGCGTGCGTCGCAGGCGCTTGATGAGGTCGGCCAACGAGTGTCAGCCGCCTATGAGCGCGTGCAGTCGGGCCTCACCGATGCCTATGAACGCACTAAGTGGAAGTCGGAAGAATTAGCGCGACGAGCTCGGAGTCGGGCGCGTTACGTGGTTGACAATTATCCGTTCCATCTCATCGCCGGGGTTGCGGGCGCGGCATTCGTTGCCGGTATCTTGCTTCGGGTTTGGAGGTCCAACCGCTATGAATGAAAATCGATACGCAGAAAACCACAGCAAAAATCTGGCTGCGATCATTGCCGAGCTGAAAGACGAAATCAAAGATTTCGTTCAGACTCGCGTGGAAATGTTCAAATCCGAAGTGCGAGAAACTCTGGATGCATGGAAAACCGCGGTCCCGCTGGCCGCAGTCGCGGTCGTTTTGCTGGTCACAGCCTACCTTTTACTTACCATTGCGGTCGTAGCGTTGGTCGCAGTGGCATTCTGGAACAATCCCTATCACTGGTTCTTTGCCTTCCTGATTGTCGGCGTGGTCTGGTCGATTGGCGGCGGAATCCTCGGTTGGATGGCACTGCACGAATTCCAGTCCAAGGGTTTGTTTCCCAAGAAAACCATTGAAGTTCTGAAGGCTGACAAAATGTGGATACAAAGTGAGGCAGGAGATCCCGTATGACACTTCCCACTCATGACCTCGAATTGCGCGCTGCCGACCAACGCAGGCGGTTGCACGCCTCCGTGCATGAACTGAAGGATCACGTTCGCGATTCTTTGGACGTAAAGAAACAGGCCCGCGAACATGTTCTTTTGGCTTCAGGTGTCGCAGCAGCCGTGGCGGCAGCAGTGGGTTACGGCGTGGCTGGGATGTTTACGTCGCGTTAGGATCCGCCCACAAATTTTCAACCAGGAAGGAACAAAAACATGCCCATGCTTACCAGCGCGACCCATGTGCTCACCAAACGCATGCCCAAGATCATTTCACCCAAGGCTCATGCTGTGGTGGATTACTTTACCGCCGGAGCATTCCTGCTGACCGGAGCAATCTATTGGTCCAGAAATAAGCGCGCCGCCCTCGGCGCATTCATGTGCGCAGGAGCTGAGTTGGCGACGTCTTTGCTGACCGACTACCCGGGCGGAGTGAAGAAGGTCATCAGCTTCCGAAACCACGAAAAAATTGATTTAGGATTAGCGGCGATGACCGCGACCATGCCTGAGTTCATGGGTTTTCGTCATGAGCGCGAGAAGACTTTCTTTCTGGCACAGGCCGGCGTGATGACCGCCGTTACCAATCTGACCGACTTCGGCCGAATCAGTCGTGACCGATCTCCGCGAAGAAGGAGAAAAGCCGCGTAGGCTTTTTCACGCTGCCGAATTAAGTGAGCCGGTCAAAGGCAGCGGAATGGTAGCCGTCAGGACGGTGCCGTGTCCGTTGGATTGAACTTTCAACTCTCCGCCCAGGTCGGCGATCCGTTCCATCATTCCCCCCAACCCCACACCGCCGGTCGTCCCCCTCTGTCGGAAGCGTTCTAGCTTCTCTGCGGGAATCCCATGGCCAAAATCGCTGACTTGCAGAGTTACGCCTTCGGCATCGACATTCAAGTGAATCTCGACTGCCTGGCTACCGGAATGACGGTTCGCGTTGGTAAGACTCTCCTGCAGGATGCGGAACAAAGTGAGTTCTACTCCACGAGGAAGGCGGCTGAGTTCCGGCGACAGATCTAATCTTGCTCGAATTCCCGTGCGCTCGGTAAAACCGTTGACATACCAGCGGGCGGCAGATGCAAAGCCGGCTTCATCTAGCAACGGCGGATGTATGAAATAGGCAGGCACACCCATTTAAACCGTCATTGTATGTACCTCGCCATACAGAGCACACGGTATATCCAACTAGTTAACCAAGGTTTTGGGCAGCGAACGTTCTTCTCGCGGACGAGGGTTTATCCGGGAGCCCTTTGCCACGTTTCTATCGTGATCCTCGTGGTTGGTAAGTATGATCTCGCAGGGCCGTAGAATAATCCACGGAACTCGCGAGTTTGACTATGAAACAAAACGTGCTTGGACGCCGGACGGCTCGCCCTTAGTCGTGCGCGACATTAGCAACCAGGAGATCTACGCGCTCGACTGGCAGTCGCCGTAGAATCTCCCAAACTCTGGTACCGCCTCCAAGGATCAACAGGATTTTGCGATGAAAAAGCTGACTTTCGCTGTCACCATACTGGTTGCTTTCTGCGCTGTGGCCCAGGAAGCTCCCCCCGTGCTGCGAGGAAGTTGGCTCGCAACTGCGGGTCCAAAGCAAGTTTTCCGGGGTAGGTGGTCCGCCCAGGTTCTGCCGGGCACCAAAAACGCGGCTCAGGGTTCCTGGACCCTTCTCAACGATAGCAATCAGATCATCCTCGAAGGCACCTGGTCCGCCCGGAAATCGGCAGGCGGCTGGCAAGGCACTTGGTCAGGCCGAATACAGAAGGGCGGGTCTATGTCCGGTACATGGACGGCCGACAAGGGCCGTTTCAGCGGCAAAACTTTTGAAGACTTGCTCAAACAAACTGCGGAAAAGCAGATCGCCGGCTCCTGGCAAAGCCGCCGTGCACAAGGAAATTGGTGGCTTCAGCGTTGAAAAAATCCAGTGAGAGTAATTGGAGGCGCGGGTCGGAATCGAACCGACGTATAAAGGTTTTGCAGACCTCTCCCTTACCACTTGGGTACCGCGCCAATCCATAGGTTACTGTGTGTTACCAACGTACCATTTACACAGTAAACCTCCATACGCTACTCTCGCCGTATGGATATCCCTCAACTTATCAAACGGAACCACCTTCCGCGGAAACAGAAGGGCGAAAGAATCGAGACCAAGCATGCTTGGTGCCTCCGCTACTACGTTGAGGGCAAGCAAAAGTTTATCACGCTCGCTCCCAAAAATGATCTCTACCGCTCTTGGAACGATGTCGAGCCTCTGATCGAACGCGTCCTAGGTCAACTCAACTCTCATGCGGAGATTGTGACCGGCAGCATCGGTTTGATCGACTACGTTGAGAAGCATTATTTGCCGTGGTGCCAAGAGAACAAAGCAGCGGTCACGGCGAACAGCTATTGGAGAGTGTGGGCGCGATACTGGAAACCTTCTTTCGCGGCGTCTCTCAAACTGACGGAGTTGCAAACCTCAGATGTGACCGTAGTGCTCACTCGCCTTGCTAAAAGCGGGTTAGGTCCACGAACACTCTCGCATACCAAGTGGTTTCTGTCCGGCGTCTATGAGCACGCCGTCGCCTCCGGCATCGTGCCGAAAAATCCCGTTCCCGATGCGAAGTGGTTAATCAAAGTCAGTCGGCCAGAAAAGCAAACGGAATACTCACTCGAACAGGTTCTCTCGATGCTGAGGGTTTTAGAGACGCTTGATATTCGCGCCGCGGTTGCTGTCGGATTGACTTACTTCGCGGCTTTGCGGCCCGCTGAAGCACGCGGCCTCAAGTGGGAGGATTACAACGGAGCAGAGTTACAGGTGCGCCGCTCCGTGTGGCGGAACCACGTCGGTCAGACTAAGACGGAAGATTCTGCCGCGAGTGTTCCGGTCATCGAAGCCTTGCGATCCTTGCTGGAAAAATTGCGAGGGCAGACGGCGGGCGAATACATCCTCTCGAATTATGCCGGTAAGCCCCTCAGCTTGGATTCTCTCAACGTCCGCGTTATTGCTCCCGCGCTGAAAGCCGCGGGGATTGAGTGGAGGGGATATTACCCAGGACGGCGCGGTATCAGTTCGCTAGTGACGGACACATCGAAGGACGCGCTCAACTCTACCGGACTGCTGCGCCACAGCACGCCGATTACTGCCTTGAAGCACTACACGCGAGCACAAAAGGAATCCATTGCAGCCGCGCTCAAGACTGTGGAGGAGATGGCGACGAGACCTGAGGAAACAATTCAGTGAGCAGTGAATCCAACGCGGCTCTCCACACGGAGTTTATCTCTTACTCTCATTCTGAGAAGGGACTCGCCCGGACAACCGTAAAGACCTACGAGCGATCTTACGGCAGTTCGTTCAAAGCCTCGACAAGCCCCTGCCAGAAACAGGCCGGCCGCTGAATATGTAAAGTGCGGGCCGCCGTTAGGAGCCACGGCGGGAGGCAGCCCCTCGCTGTTCGGGCATCTGTGGTTTTGGTTTGGCCCCATCCTCTTATGTGCATGCAACAAAATATTTGTGCTAGAAAGTGAGTTCCTAGTGAACTCACCGCTAAGAAAATAAACAACTTAACGCGTTTTTGCCGCAGGCGATTAGCACATTTCGTGGTTTTAAAAGTGCCTTTGTATGTTCAAGATATGTTTTTGAGATTTCCGACTTCCCGCAAAATTGATGACGGATTAACGGCGGTTCGGGGTAGTTTGGAGTGCTGCTGTCGGAAGAGGGTTCTGTGAGCTGCGGGGTAAGCATTCTTTTTGAAAACGCTAAGCCCCGGTAGGGATGCCCCCAAACTGGAGCCATTTCATTTGCGCGCCTTGGCCCACACTGGAATCGGCGAATCTCTCGTCAACAAGTTAACCAAAATAAAATCTGCTTAGACGCTACTGCTTGCGGGCAAGGATTCGGCGCTGGTTCGCGCTCAAGGAGAGGTTGACACACTCGAGAAAGGAGCGCTCGTTTGCCATAAATGCGACGTGTATCCTAAAGTGTACGGGATGCCCGGGTTGCCCACGCAGCTCCCGTGGAGACGTTTCGTCTGCGTGCTCCGGAAACTGGGCTATACCGCCCAAAAGGGCAAGGCCGGTTCAGCACGATCGTTCGTCAACCCCGGTCGTAACCCCAATGTCGTTTCATTGCGGGAACCCCACCTGGGAGACAACCTCGGCCAGGCAATGTTGCGTAAGTATCTTCGCAAACTTCTTCTCGACCCGAATGAGTTCATGCACCTTCTAGAAGATTGCTAAATCGGACACGCAAACGACAACTCGTGGCCATCGGGATCAGACATGTGAAAATATCGTTCGCCCCATGAGGCATCACGGGGAGTCTCCGGATGAAATCCCTTTCCCCGCAAGTATGCCCAGAATGCATCAACGTCGGCCACGTAGAAAATCATCCGGCCCCAGTGAGCGACGGGACCACCCTGCTCTAGGTTAAGAATCGGGTCTTTGACGTCTTTGGTACCGAGCGAAGAGAAACATCCATCTTCGCTCCCGTAGATAATCTCCATGCCCAAAACATCCCGGTAGAACCGCACAGAGTCCTTCATGTTCGTAACTCGGAAAGTAATCGCAGAAATCTTTTCAACCGTCATCGCCATGCCAGCAGTTTACTGCGACAGATCAATCCACTAATGTGGGCTCTGCGTATCTAAGAGCCATTCTTAAGTCGCTAAAGATGCAAAACCGCCGACCTACGTTTGGGACCCGCCCCATCTCCAATCGTAGTTACTTTCGTTACCCGGCGTGACCCTTCCGCCTTCAACCGAGTGCGTTGTTCAAGCTACGATCACCCTTCGCATTAGGAGGTACCATGTATCGGCGCTTGGCAATTGTTTCTTCTTTACTCCTTATTCTTTGGTCGTCAGTTGCCTGCTCAACCAAACCCGCGGGCGAGAACGCAGAGTCTTCGGCTGCATCCCATATATTCGGCAGCGAACAGGTCACCCTCCCCGCAGGCACCGTAGTCACCGTGCGCTTGGCTAGCGCAGTGGGCTCGAAACTGAGCGCGAACGGCGACCACTTCAGTGGCACCGTTGCAAGGCCGGTGGAAGTGGAGGGCAAGGTGGTCGTGCCCGCTGGAACCGAGGCCTTAGGCAAAGTCGTTGAAGCCGTACCCCAGGGGCGCTTCAAGGGTGCCGCCGTACTCCGGCTTGTCCTCGAGTCGGTCACCGTAAAGGGTGACGCATACGACGTAAAAACAAGTTCCGTCAGCCGCTATCTCAAGGGCAAGGGGAAACGTACCGCGACCTTGATCGGCGGCGGAGCCGGGGGCGGAGCCCTGATCGGGGGTCTCGCCGGCGGCGGCAAAGGAGCCCTCATCGGGGCAGCACTAGGTGCCGGTGCAGGAACCGCGGGAGCGGCCTACACCGGGGAGAAAGAGATCGTCCTGCCCGCTGAATCGACACTCAGCTTTAAACTCGCCCATCCCCTCACCGTAAAGATGTAGGGTCACATGGCAAACCTCCCCCAAGCTCTCCCGCCCCGACGCCCTACGCGAGTACATCTGGCAAACCCCACCCCTGCAGTTCTTCGATTCCAGGATGGGAGCCGCTTGGCCGGCAATTTGCAGATTATTTCTGTAGCTGGCGGCTTGCTGAGTTTGTCTCAACCGCTGGATCCGAACACCCGAGCTAGTTTGATGTTCCTTACTGACGGAGGACCGGTGCTCGGGAAGGCAGAAATGTTGAGTCCCCTGTCTCGCACCCAGCAGGCATTTCGGTTCATTGCGCTTGATCAAAACAATCAGCGCAATTTACAGCTTGGGATTCAGTCGCATTTGAACCAGAACCTCGATGAAGAGCAATGGATTGCGAAGTATCGATCGGCGCTAACTCATCGGGTGCCACCAACAAAACCAGCGCTGAAGATCATCCTTGGATCAGTTGCATTCGGAATACTAGTTGTACTCAGCGCAGCACACTTTCTTAATTTTGAGTTACTGAAATGAACACGCCTGCCACGAACACCCGACGCTGGCAACGTCATCCGATGGATCTGCCGGTCCGCATCCTGCCCTGCAGTCGTCTTCCCGCGATTGCGATGACTGGCCGAGGTACTGAATTGAGTCATGGCGGGATGGCTCTACATACCGGAATTGATCTGGAGCCCGAGGATCTCATCGAGGTTGAATTCCTGGTTCCAGATCCCTTAAGAGTTATGGCAACCGTTCGCAATCGTAGTGGCGATTATTTCGGGTTGGAATTCCTAGCCATATTACCTGGGCAAGCTAGCGGTTTGCCCAAGAATCCGCCGCCAGCCCTTCCCAAGCCACCTGCCAAGATTGCCAGCAACGAAAACATTACTGACGCTCATTTGATAAAGAAGGTATTTGCGGCTTTATATCGAAAGTCGCTAGAGATCAAGCGTGTGCAAAGGGAAATTGATGCCCTGCTCACGGCAGCCGCCCTGCTTGCTGAATAACATCTACAGAGCAATCACAGACAGAGATGATCTATGGATTTCTCCAGAGAGTCGTCGCACGAAGCATATGGAGGCGATTCTCGAAAAGACTTTTAATGCTCATCCACGACATGGCATCCTCCGACTTCCATTTGGCACTATAGAGTTTTGCAGAGTCCAGGAGTTTCGTCGCCGAACAGCCCACCTTCATTTCCCTGCGTCTCTTGCGCTTCACTTAATTTTTTGCAATTCACGTGGGGAGACAATCTTAACAATCGCCGGATGAATTTCCCACAAAGAGTTCACTTTACTACTCCCCCTAGGCTCCGCGTTGTCCTGAAACGCCAGACCCACAACGTCAACCGGCAGGGGCTGCTCAAATTCGCGGAGTTTGTCGTCTAAGACGAACCCTTTCGCGGCCATTTGTGATTGCAGCTCTTTCCGTTCTGAACAATATTCTTTTGTCATCTCCACGATGATCCTAAATGAATCTTTTTTTTCGTCTGGCGAGATCTCCAAATGAAAGTCGCAGTCGCGTCGGTTAATCCAAGCCGCCTGTAGAAAAGCCCGGGAAATATGAAACAAGCGCAACTCGCGACCCTGACGAGGTGTTTCGGACGAGAACGCCTCGCCCGGAAAATACTGCGGTATCCAATCCATAATTTTCTCAATCGTGATTTCCTCTGCCGGAGTCTTAGGGAGCCGGACGTGTTTACTCTCGTACCGGAATTCTCCTTTCGGCGATACCTCCGGCTGACACGAGCATGCGTAGTCCAAAACCCGAGCGGCAAGAAACGGCTGACTGGAAAAAATGCAGAACAGCACTGAAGAGAGGCCGATGATGCTGGTGATTTTCACTACGAATCTCTCCAAGATTGGCACTGCATCAAAGGTGGCTGTCCAATTGTCGCTCTAAGCTGTCCAATTGTCGCGCAATGACCAAAGAAAAAAAGCATGCACTGGAGTGGCTGGCCGGACGCGCGTACACGAACGTACCAAGAATAAAGGGGCCTTTGGGCCTCCAAGCCTTGCATCGATCGCTAAGTTTTGCGGAGGCTCCGATGATGACAACCAGACTCCCGCGCAGCCGTCGACCAGATCACGTCCCCGGAACTGATCGTCGTGGCCCAGGCGCCCCGAGGCTTTGCCCAACGGAGAAATGCGCTTCCCAGCACATTTTCCCTCAAAACTCGCGCAAAATCCGCGACCCGCAGCTCCGGAAAGATCCGCAACCCGAGGACGCCAAACTCGAGACCCGCCCCGTGTTGAATCCCCAGTCTCCGCGGTCTAAAATTGTATTGTTACTCCTTCTAAAACTGTGGCAGGTCAGCATGCCTCACTACGAATTCTTCTGCCAGGAATGCAAGAAACTCTTCGACAAGATTTTGTCTCTTGTGGACTACGAAGAAGGCGAGGTGCTGTGCCCACACTGCGGCAGTAAGAGAGTCGAGCAGCGCTGGTCGGCCTTCTCCGCCATCACCTCCAAAAAGAGCGGCTGAAGACGGAGCCTCGGACGCTGCACCATTTCTAGGCAATTGACCCGCAAGGGGACGACGAGTACCGTATTTTCAAACATCCAAATCGCTTCCGCCGTCGCGCCAGCGGCGGGTTCCTTTCACCCTCTAGCCGAACGAAAGGAGCACATCCATGTTTACACGCGTAGTCGAATTGGTCAGTAAACAAGGCAAAGCAAGAGAACTTTCCAGCACTATCAACGACAAAATAGTACCGATCTTGAAGAAACAACCCGGGTTTGTGGATGAGATTGTTCTTGTCTCGGACGCGGACTCGAATCGCGTTCTGGCGCTCAGTTTTTGGAAGACGAGAGAGAACGCTGAGCGTTACCAGCGTGAGCAATACAACAGTGTTCGCGATACTCTGCAGTCCCTGCTTGAGGCTGAACCAGTCGTCCGCACCTTTGAGGTCAATACTTCGACCGGCCACAAGATAACAGCCGGCAAGGCTGCCTGAGCGAAACTCTCCTAATGATCACGAAGGCCAGCTACCACTAGCGACAAGGAAACAACAATGACGCGACCAACCATGTAGAAATGTTACGCTTGAGAGCATCGCTTGCACGATGTTCTCGCCTACTTCATTTGGAATGCAGACTGTCAATCCTTTGCATGATTCTTTCTGCGCACTGAATGCTCGCTTCAATAATGCGATCCGTGATCGGCGCGCCGTTCAGCATTTCAAACAGGTCATCCGCTCTTTGCATATGCATTGCGCTCAGGATTCGCGTCCATTAGCCCGATCACGCGCTTGCGCCCTTCGTCCACGGCTGAAAATCGTACGCCTTCGCCTTTTGTTCCTTTGCCACTGGAATGCGGTATGTACTGTATCGAACAACGCCCCTCTGTTGTGGCACCCTTATGCATTGGCACCCCGATGCCGCCAGAAAAGCCAGCTGACGAACAGGCCCCGCACGCAACGCAACCCGCCGACGAGCGGCCGCGCGGGGTTAGCGTCATCAATCCGAACGACCAAGCCCGGTGGTTGGCTCTTGCTGACACCGCTCTCCGCCACGCACCCACGGAACAAGATGTAGCCGAGATGGAAGCTCTAGCCCGCAAGGAACAAGCCTTCATCAAGCGCCGGATTCGTCGCACTGCTGAGAAAGTCAAAAGGCAGAGCAAGTCCAAACAGTAGGAGGTACCCGGTCATGGCTCGAACGTCAAAGCCTACTTCGACCTCGCATGGCCTGAGCAAGCGGCTTCTATTCGTGAACCCGGCGGGACGGTGGATGTTGTCTACTACGAGAGCCAGGAGACAACAGTTGTCTCCAATCCATTCTGCACCATCAACGTAGGCGGTGGGATACGTCGGCGGGGCACAGCAAACTCGCTGGTGAATACCTTCTGGGCGCAGTCGTTGGATGGGGGGTAACACATTCGGCACGCCCATACAGATGAGCACGGCAACGACGAACTGGTGTACTACCGCAAGTAACATCCGACCCAATTTTGGGGACTACATCGGAGCCACCTTTGGCGGCAATAAAGTTCTGGCCACCTGGGGTGATGGCCGCAACGGCGTGCCCGACACCTTCGATGCCACGGGCCTCGGCGTCGGCAAGTCACAATGATTGGTTAGAAAGAACCTCAAATATCGCCGGGTGGAAAACAAAACGTTCTCCGCCCGGCCTTTTTTCTTGTTGATTGCCGCAGAAACCGACCAGGACACTCCTTTTCCGGTTTTCCGAACAAAATCTCACTTGAGTCACTCTAAAGTTCCGTTTGTCTTAAAAAACAATCATGGACCCTGTCACGGTTATTGCCATCTTCATTATTGGGGCTTCTACTGGGTGCTCTCATCACCATGATCCGATTCCGAAGCGAACTGGCCGACATCAGAGAACGCCTAGATCGAATCCAGAACGTTGGAACCTCTGACGAACAAAAGGCCGCCTAGTGGAAATGGATGCAGTACATGCCGAGGCAAAAGCGAGAACTTGTCTGGATTGAAACGCCGGGATTCATGGGCTGGGGCTGCAACCTGTGCTCTTGGAAATATCAACTTCCACAGGCGGCAACCAGCAAAGCGCCTTCACTAGAAACGCGTAGCGCCTTCCTCCATCACCGGTGCGCTCCAGCTTCGAAACACATGGATGTCCGCTGGAATGATGAAATCCAGGAGTGGTTCTGTACGAAGTGCGGTCGCACGTCGGATCACATCACGAAAGAGGATGCCCTAATCGAATTGGAGCCGTACGAGTGCGAACTTTTGAGCACTACGGCAGCGAACCGGCGCTCATGAAGCATCTGCCACATGGGCTCACCAAGCGAGGGCCTCTTTTCCAGCATGAGACGGAAACTGAACGGGTCAATCACGTACGGCTGCTGCCCAGCGACGATGGGAACCAAAGGGT
>WNGJ01000488.1_pt1 | contig 90731 bp, 89 predicted proteins | sample 5400611 | NCBI WGS metagenome assembly WNGJ01 (sample SAMN13153375, study PRJNA577476) | soil metagenome | isolation source: 40 cm soil or saprolite under Garry oak tree replicate 1 | place: USA:California | collected 2016-06-15 | reverse complement strand
GCCCGCCCGATCGGCGTGGCGCGCCATCGTCCAGCACTCCTCGACGGGAGGTCGCCGTGCGGACTGCATGACGACACCACGGGTCGGAATGAGAATGCCCAGCCGCATGCCGGGCGCTAGTGTACTCCGGCTTCTCGGCCGAGGAGCCTTCTCACCCGAGGAGCTTGCGAAGCGAGACTACGAGCCGCTCGGGATCGAGCTCGAGGTCCGTGCGCCGCTCGGCGATCCGGCCCTCGCGGTCGACCAATACCACGAGGCTTCCGTGGACGATGCGCTCGCGCGCGACGGCGCTGAGGCCGAAGGCGCGGACCACGCGGCCCACGTCGTCCGATGCGCCCGTCAAGAAGTGCCAGGTCGTGAGATCGATCCCGTACCCGTCCGCGTAGCGGCGCAGCACCTCGGGCCGATCGGTCACGGGATCGAGCGTGATCGAGACGAAGCGCACGCGGTCGTCGAGCTTCTCCGAGCGCACGCGGGTCTGGGTCCGGGCGAGCTGTGCGGTGATGAGCGGGCACGCCTCGACGCACGTCGTGAAGACGAAGCTGACGACGACGGCCCGACCCCGCAGGCTCTCCGACTTCACGACCGCGCCCGCCTGATCGACCAGCGCGAACGCTGGCATCATCTCCGTCCGGCCTCTCGAGCAGGCGGCCAGGAGCAGGAGGCCCGCGAGCGCGGCCGCCGGCGCTCTCACGTTGTGGCCACCGACCAGGCGGGGTCGAGCCCGCGCGCGCGCGCGACGATGGCGAGCACGATCAGCGCGTATCCAGCCGGAATCAACACGGGCTCGAGGTTGCCGAACCACTGGAGCGTGGTCGTGGAGACACCGGCCACCGCGAGCAGCACGCCGAAGGAGCCCAGACCGCAGTGCGTGAGCGAGGACACGCTGGCGCCCAGCAGGCCGACGGCGCCGGCGCCGCTCAGCGAGCCCACCGCGCCCCAGCGCGCGGCCAGGCCGCCGATGCCAAGGTACAGCCCCACCAGGGCGGAGAAGGAGAAGAAGAAGAGCAGGCTCGACCACGTGAGCTCGAAGCTCCACACCGCGACCCCGAACACGGGATGCCGGCGGCCGTACTCGAGAATCGGCTCGCGCCCGATGAGGACAGCGGCGTCCGTCACCGACGGCGTGAGCCTGACGATCCGGCGCGCGTTCTCCCACGCCGGGTAGAGCCGGACGTAGTTCGGCGCGCCGCCGAGACCGCCGACCAGGACACCGAGGATCAGCGCTTGATAGACGACGAACACGGCCAGGGTCGCCGCCGCCACCGTCCATCGCTTCGCGCGGGCCCTCGTCGAGAACGCCCGCAGCGCGCTCACGGGCGCGGCTCGATCCACGCGCGGCCGCTCTCCTCCCGGACCTGGGCGAGCACACGCGCCTTGAGGGTCATGAACTCGGGGGTGGCGATGACCTCGGCGGGCCGCGGCCGCGTCAGCTTCACCGGCACGAGATCGCGGACCTGGCCGGGGCGCGCGGTCATGACGACAACCCGATCGGCGAGGAAGATCGCCTCGTCGATGTCGTGCGTGACGAAGAGCACCGTCGTCTTCACCTCGCGCCAGACGCCGAGCAGAAGCTCCTGCATCGCCAGCCGCGTCTGAGCGTCGAGCGCGCCGAAGGGCTCGTCCATGAGCATCACGCACGGCCGGTTGACGAGGACGCGCGCGATGCCGACGCGCTGCTGCATGCCGCCGCTGAGCTCGCCGGGATACGCGCGCTCGAATCCGGCGAGCCCGACCAGGTTCAAGTAGGCGTGAGCCTGGGACGCCCGCTCCCTCGGCCCGATCCCGCGCATCTTGAGGCCGAACTCGACGTTGGCGAGCACGGTCTTCCACGGGAACAGCGAATGCTGCTGGAAGACCATCCCGCGATCCGCACCGGGCTCGGTCACCCGTTTACCGTCCACCACGACCCGGCCGACGGTCGGCGGCACGAAGCCCGCGACCGCGTTGAGCACGGTGGTCTTGCCGCATCCGGACGGCCCGAGCAGCGCCACGAACTCCCCCGGCGTCGTCATCAACGTGAACCGGCGGACCGCTTCCACCCGGCGGTCGTCGGACCCGAAGGCGATGCCGAGATCGGTGATCTCTATGCGTCCGGCGGGGCCGCCGTTTACCCCCACGGCCTCATGCTCCTTTCTTCTCCCGTCGAGGCAGCCACGGCATGCAGCACGCGCCGCCCCACCGGATCAGCGCGCTCGACAGCATGCCGAGCACCCCGATCGTGAGCATCCCGACCACGATCTGCGAGTACTTCACGATGCCGTACGCGACCCACGTGAAGTAGCCGACGCCGAATTGCCCGGAGATCATCTCCGCCGAGATCAAGCAGATCCAGGACACGCCCATGCCGACCGACATCCCGGTCACGATCGACGGCAGGGCGCCGGGCAGGACGACCTCGCGAAAGATCGCGGCCCGTCCGGCGCCGAGGCTCGTGGCCGCGCGCACCAGCTGACGGTCGATGCCCTCGACGCCGTGGATCGTGTTCAGCACGATCGGGAAGAACGCGCCGAGCGTGGTGATGAACACGATGCTCGATCGCTCGGTCGGCCAGAGCATGATGCTGATCGGCACCCACGCCACCGCGGGAATCGGACGGAACAGCTCGATGGGCGGGAACAAGGTGTCCTCGGCGAGCCCGAAGCGCCCGATGAGCAGGCCGAGCCCGACGCCGAGCACCGTGGCGATGCCGAAGCCGAGCCAGATGCGCTCGAGACTGGCCAGGATGTGCACGTAGAAGCCCGGGCTGCCGAAGAGCTCGATCGCCTCCGCGAGGACGTCGCCGGGCGAGGGAATGTTCTGGAAGCGCACGTAGAAGTCGACGTCCCACAGGGTGGCGACGTGCCACGCGAGCAGGAAGAGCCCGATCGACGAGGCACGGAGCGCGGGCCGTCGCAAGCTCGCCACGCGCGCGGAAGCCGCGGCGCGCGACCGGGCGGTCGCCGCGCCGACGAGCGAGGCCATCTACCTCGCGGCCCCCAGCTTCTTGGCGTCCTCCAGCGAGAGGACCCTGCCGCCGTGCTTGGTCGCGAAAGCGTCCGCCTCCTCTTTCCAGGCAAAGGCGACGAGCGAGGCGGCCACGGCCCTGCCGCTGCCACCGGCGACGTAGAAGGCCCGATGGGCGAAGAGCTTGAGCCCGGTCGAGCGCGGCCATCATGACCGCCAGCGAGGCGTAGGGCTTGATGGCCTCGCCCTTCAGCCACACCTCGGCCGCCGCGCGCGGATCCTTGATCGGCGTGCCGGTGCTCGCGTCCTTGCCCTCCATGGGCGAGGTGCCCGCCACCATCACCCGCTGGTCACGGCTGTAGTCGCGGCCGAGCTCACGGTAGGCCTGCTTGATGAAGCGGTCGTCGATGAAACCCTCGACGTCCGCGCCCTTGATGATGTTCATCTTCTGGAGCACGGTCGCGTCGTATTTCAGCACCTCGACCCACTTCGGCTTGATCGTCGCGTCGAGCGTGAGGAAGCCGCCGCGCCCGAAGTAGAGGTAGAGCACCTCCTTGGGGATCGACGTCCATTGCTCCTGCTTCGTGGTCGCCTCTTCGGGGTTCTTCGTGATCCACTCGTTGGCCTCGACGACGGCCTTGAGGTAGGCGACGACGATCTGCGGGTGCTTCTCGAGAAAGTCCTTGCGGACGACGGGGCCGTGCAGATACGCGACCGACGCCTGGCTGCCGTCGAAGATCTTCCGCCCGAAGCCCTTGAACTCCATCAGCTCGCCCCACGGACAGAAGTCCGCGTGTGCGTCGATCTTCTTCTCCTGGATGCTGGTGGCGCCGATGGGCGGCGCCTGATTGATCAAGGTGAAGAAGTCCGGCGTGAGCCCGCGGTCCACCAGCGCCTTGAGGAGCATCCCGTGCGCGGCCGAGCCGAACGGCACCGAGACCTTCTTGCCCTTGAGATCCTCGAACCGGTAGATGGGCGCCTCGGCCGGCACCACGATCGAGTTGCCGGAGCCATGCATGTTGTAGCCGGTCATCGACACGATCACCGAGCGCAGGCTGTTCGTCTCCTGGAAGCGGGCGATGTTGACGAGCAACGGATAGTCGCCCATGACTCCGATGTCGAGCTTGCCGGCCAGCATCTGGCTGGTGATCGGAGGGCCGGACGTGTAGTCCTCCCACACGAGATCGTACTTCGCCCCCGCGTACTGGCCTGTGCGCGGAAGATGCTTCTCGAGGAGCCCGAGTTGCTTGACGGTGATGCCGCCCGAGTACGTGTCGGTGCACAGACTCTGATGGCCGATCCCGATCCTGATCGTTTCTGGTGTCGCGCTGGACGCGGAGATGAGCACGAGCGCGGTCACGAGACCGATGAATGGCGCGAGTGGTCTTGGCCCGATCATCGCAATTTGTCTCCCCATTCCTCTCGACGAGCTCGGGCGGACGACGCCCCTCCCGGTCGGCTCGTGCGAGGACGCCCAACAATCGGAGACCGAGTCGCGCCAGTCAATGTCCAGGGCTGTGGAATTTCTGTAGGTGACGACGGTTTCCTGTGGCAGGCTCTGGGCGTGAAGCCACACCGCGGCCTCGCGCACGTGCCGGCCGCCCCGAAGGACGTCGACGCGAGCGCGCACGATCGACCGGTCGTGCTCGTCGTCGACGATGACGCCGGTATCCGCGAGGGCTTGCGCTTCGTGCTCGACGAGCACTACGCGGTCCTGGACGCGCCGCACGGGCGCTCGGCGCTGAATATCGTACGCGCCGAGCGCGTCGACCTCGTGCTCCTGGACATCCTGATGCCGGAGGTCGATGGGCTCGAGATCCTTCAGGAGCTCAAGGCGCTCGAGCCGGATCTTCCGGTCATCATGATGACCGCGGTGAAGACGGTGCGCACCACCGTCGCCGCCATGAAGCTCGGGGCCTCCGACTACGTCACGAAGCCGTTCCAAGAGGACGAGCTGCTCGCCGCGATTCGCCAGGCACTCGAGCAGCGCGCGCGGCGCGCCGCGGCGCCGGCCCGCGATCGTGCCGAAGGCGCCGCGCGTCTGCCGCGGACGCACCGGCTGCTCGTGATCGGCGGCGACCCCGGGTGGCGCGCGGCGCTCGCTCTCGTGCTGTCGCGCGCGGCCGGCGTCGAGACGAGCGCCTCGATCGCCGACGGGCTGAACGACTTGCTCCGATTCCGCCCGACCTGCGTCGTGCTGAACGTCAAGCGCTCGACGGCGGAGGCGGCCCGCTTTCTCGGAGCGCTGGGCGCGCAGTTGCCGGCCTGTCCGGTGCTCGTCATGTGCGACGACGTCTATCTGGGGGCCGCGCCGGTCTGGGAGAGCTTGAATATCCGCGGCGTTCTGCGGCCGCCGGTCAGGTTCGAAGATCTGGTGGACCGGATCGGTGCGATGCTCCCGCCGGGTGACAGCCTCAGCGGCCCGTGGCCGCGCCCCGGCGAATCGGTGGGCCGCACCATCGACCACCTGAGCCGCCACTACGACGAGGACCTGACCGTCGACGGTATCGCCGCGATCACCGACATCTCCGCGAGCCACCTCGCCCATCTCTTCCGCTCGGAGATCGGGATGAGCGTCCGCGACTATCTCACGCGAGTTCGCGTGACGATCGCCCAGGACCTGCTGGCGCACACCGACGAGAAGCTCGAATCCATCGCCGCGCGCCTGGGTTTCGCCGACACCTCGCATCTGGCCCACGTTTTCCAGCGGATCACCCGAAGGCCGCCGAGCGCGTACCGTCGATCGACGCGCTGAACCCGGCCGAGTCGGCGTCGCTCCCCTGCCCGTCCCGTGGGCAACCAGCAACCCAAGACAGAGACCCGGCAGTCCTGGACATCGTTTCTGGGTCCCCGGCGGACGAAGTTCGCCGATACTCACACGTCGGCTCACGACCTCAAGGGAGACACGTGTGGACCAGTGGCTGCTCGTGTACGTGGCAATCGGCGCGTTCATCGGTTTCTTCGCGGGCATGCTCGGAATGGGCGGTGGGGGCATCCAGGTGCCGCTGACCACGATGGCCTTCGCGGCGCAGGGCTTTCCGCGGGAGCACATGCTGCACGTCGCGCTCGGCACCGCCATGGCGACCGTGATCTTCACGTCGCTCTCGAGCCTGCGCGCTCACAACCGTCACGGCGCGGTCAACTGGAGCGTGTTGCGCCGGCTGATCCCCGGGATCGTGATCGGCACCGCCCTCGGCACCTTGCTGGCGCGCCACATTCCGACGTTTCCGCTCGCGGTGATCTTCGTGGTGTTCGTGCTCTACATGGCCTCGAGCATGCTCTTCAACTGGAAGCCGAAGCCGACGCGGCAGCTCCCGCCGACGCCGGGTCTCTTCGTCGCCGGCACGGTGATCGGCGTCTGCTCGGCGCTGGCGGCCATGGGCGGCGCGACCTTGACGATCCCGTTCCTCGTCTTCTGCAACGTGCCGTTTCACAGGGCGATCGGCACCGCGTCGGCCGTCGGCTTCCCGATCGCGGTGGTCGGCACGCTCGGCTACCTCGTGAACGGCTGGGGCGCCGAGGGACTGCCGGCGCATAGCGTGGGCTACATCTACGTGCCGGCGCTGATCGGGTTCACGGTGGGGAGCATGGTGCTGGCGCCTTTCGGCGCCCGGCTGGCGCACCGCACGTCGGAGCGGTCGCTCAAGCGGATTTTCGCGATCGTCATCGGCGCGCTCGGGCTCAAGATGCTGGTCGCGCTGGCGTAAGCGCGGAGGCGAGACGTTGCACTCGAAGATTGCCAGCCTCCTCGTCGCCAACCGCGGCGAGATCGCCATCCGGATCATCCGCGCCGCGCGCGAGCTCGGCCTGCGCACGGTGGCGATCTTTTCCGAAGAGGATCGCGGCGCGCGCCACCGTTTCATCGCCCACGAGAGCCATCTCGTCGGCGCCGGCCGAGCGCCGATCGAGGCCTATCTCGATCTGGACGACGTCATCCGCGTGGCGCGCCGGACGCGCGTGGACGCGATTCACCCCGGCTACGGATTTCTCGCCGCCAAGCCCGAGCTCGCCTCCGCCTGCGCGGAGGCGGGCATCGCCTTCGTCGGTCCGCGCGCCGAGGTGCTGCGCGCGCTCGGCGACAAGATCGCGGCGCGCGCGCTGGCGCAGACGGTGGGGGTGCCCGTGCTGCCCGCGACCGGCCCGCTCCCGCGCGATCATGCTCAGGCGAAGGACCTCGCGGCGGCCATCGGCTATCCCCTCATGGTCAAGGCCAGTCGCGGTGGGGGCGGTCGGGGCCTGCGGGTCGTGGAGTCGCCGGCGGAGCTTCCCGGGCTGATCGAGACGGCGCGGCGCGAAGCGCGCGCGGCCTTCGGCGAGGACCTCGTGTACGCCGAGAGAGTGCTGCGCCGGGCGCACCACGTCGAGGTCCAGATCCTGGGCGACCTCTACGGAAACCTCGTCCACCTGTTCGAGCGCGATTGCTCGATTCAGCGGCGGCATCAGAAGCTCGTCGAGTGGGCGCCGGCGCCGTCCCTGACCGAGGCCGAGCGACGGACCCTCTGCGACGCGGCGCTCACCCTGGCGCGGGCCGCTCACTACACGCACGCGGGGACTGTCGAGTTCCTCCTGGACGCCGACACCCGGGCGTTCTACTTCATCGAGGTCAACCCGCGCCTGCAGGTCGAGCACACCGTCACCGAGGAAGTCACCGGTATCGACATCGTCAAGGCTCAGCTTCGGATCGCCGCCGGGGCCCGCATCGGCGGTCCCGCCTCCGGTGTGCCATCGCAAGAGGCGATCACGCGCTCGGGGTACGCGCTCCAGTGCCGGGTGACGACCGAAGATCCGGCGAACGGGTTCGCGCCCGTTCACGGGCGGCTCGACGCGTGTCAGCTCCCGGCGGGCTTCGGCATCCGCGTCGATGCGGGAAGCGCCCATACGGGGGCGATGGTCTCGCCGTTCTACGACTCGCTGCTCATGAAGATCGTGGCACGCGGCGACTCGTCGGACGAGGCGATCGGCCGGATGGCGCGGGCCCTCGGCGAGACGCGGGTCGACGGTGTGGCGTCCAATCTGCCATTTCTCGAACGGGTGATCACGCACCCGACGTTCGCCGTTGGCAAGTGCACCACGACGTTCGTCGACGAGACGCCGGAGCTCTTCGAGCTCGCACCGCTGCCGGATGGGCCGCACAGCCTTCTCGAGTTCGTCGCCGACGTCACCGTCAACGGCAATCCGGAGATGCTCGGCCGGTCGCGCTCCACCGGGCCGCTCACGCCGGCGCCGGTGCCCCGCTACGACGCCGATCGTCCGATCCCGCGGGGCAGCCGCGATCGGCTCCGCGAGCTCGGGCCGGAGCGCTTCCTCGGCTGGATGCGGCGCGAGAAACGCATCCACTTCACCGACACGACCGTCCGCGACGCCCAGCAGTCGCTGCTGGCCACGCGGGTGAGGACGCACGACATCCTGGCGGTGGCCCCGGCGTACGCCCGGCTGGCGCCCCAGCTCTTCTCGCTCGAGTGCTGGGGCGGCGCGACGTTCGACGTCATGCTGCGCTTCCTGCGCGAGGACCCGTGGGAGCGGCTGGCTCGTCTGCGCGAGGCCGTTCCGAACCTGATCCTCCAGATGATGGTGCGCGCCTCCAACGCGGTCGGCTACACGAGCTATCCCGACAACGTCGTGCAGCACTTCATCACGCAGGCGGCGCGCGAGGGCGTCGATCTCTTCCGCGTGTTCGATTCGCTGAACGGCGTCGACAACATGCGCGTCGCGATCGACGCGGTGCGTGGCGCCGGGGCCCTGTGCGAGGCCGCGATGTGCTACACGGGCGATCTGTTCGACGCCGCGCGCCCGAAGTGGAACCTGCGCTACTACACCGATCTCGCCCGTCAGCTCGAGAAGGCCGGCGCGCAGATCCTCGGCATCAAGGACATGGCTGGCGTCTGCCGGCCGCGCGCCGCGCGCGCGCTGGTCGACGCGTTGCGCGGCGAGGTCGGGCTCCCGATTCACTTCGACACGCACGACACGAGCGGCATCGCCGCCGCCAGCGTCCTGGCCGCCATCGACGCCGGCGCCGACGCGGTGTACGGCGCGCTCGACGCGATGAGCGGGCTCACGTCGCAGCCGAACCTGAGCGCGATGGCCTCCGCGCTGGCGGGGTCGGAGCTCGATCCGGGGCTCGATCCCGAAGTCTTACAATCGCTGTCGCGCTACTGGGAGGTCGTCCGGCGCTACTATGCGCCGTTCGAAGCCGACATGCGCGCCGGGACGGCCGACGTCTACCGGCACGAGATGCCGGGACCACAGTACACGAACCTCCGCGCGCAGGCCCGCGGGATGGGGCTCGAGCACCGCTGGGACGAGATCTGTCAGCGATACGCCGAGGTCAATCTGCTGTTCGGCGATCTCGTGAAGATCACCCCGACGTCCACGGCGGTCGCGGACATGGCGCTCTGCATGGTCGCCAACGGACTGAGCCGCGACGACGTGCTCGACCCGGCGCGCGATCTGGCGTTCCCGAAGTCGGTCGTGGCCCTCTTCCGCGGCGAGGTCGGCGCCCCGCCGGAGGGCTTCCCCTCCGATCTGCAGCGCAAGGTCCTCAAGGGACAGCCGGTGATCTACGGTCGCGCCGCGGCGCAGCTCCCGGCCGCCGATCTGGCGACGAAGCGTCGCGAGCTCGAGGCGACCCTGCGGCGCCCGGTGAGCGAGCGCGACCTCTCGTCGTGGCTCATGTTCCCCGGGCTCTTCCTCGAGTACGCGCGACACCGCGAGCGCTTCGGCGACGTCTCGGTGCTGCCGACCACCGCTTTCCTCTACGGGCTCCGCGAAGGCGAAGAGATCGAGGTCGAGGTGGCGCCCGGCCGGAAGCACGTGCTCGGCCTCCTCGCGCGCACGGACCCCGACGCGAATGGCTTCGTGACGCTCTTCGCGACCGTGGACGGCCAGCTCCAGATGCTCAGGCTCGCGACCCCCGCGGCGACCGTTCAGGGAGCGCGCGCTCAAGCGCAGAACGGCAACCCTTCACACGTCAGCGCCGGGTTGGCCGGCACCGTCGTCGCGGTGGCGGTGCGCCCAGGTCAGGTCGTGGCGCGCGGGGAAACGCTGCTGGCGATCGAGGCGATGAAGATGGAGACCCACATCATCGCCGAGCGCGACGCCATGGTTGCCGAAGTGTACGTGACGCCCGGCGACACCGTGGGCCCACGCGATCTGCTGATTCTGCTGTCGTGAGCCGAGCCGCCGCGGGCTTCGCGGCGCTCTCAGCTTCGCTTCGAGGCTAGCAAGGACTGCATCAGGCGGTCCATCTCGCGCTCGAGCGCCGTGCTGAGCTTGTCGGCCTCGCTCATGTTGCCGTCACGCGCGAGCGCCTCCAGGCCCTGGGCGAGGCCCGCGGCCGTCGTCGCGCCGATCACCTTCAGGGCGCCCTTGAGCGTGTGGGCCTCGCGCGTGAGCTCCGTTGCCTCGCCGCCGGCGATCGCCTTGCGAATCGCGTCCATGCGGACCGGCGCGTCCTCGACGAAGATTCCGAGCAGCTCGTCCAGGAGCGCGCGATCGCCGCCGACGTAGTGGAGCGCGGCGGTGAAATCGAACCCCGCCTCCGGCGCTGCGCCCCCCGGCACCGCCGGCGCGCCTGCCGACTCGCCCTGGCTCCGCGTCGCCTCGCTCTGCACCGACGCGCTCGGGTCCGGCAGAGCGTTGGCGCCGTCGTCGAGGAGTCGGTTCAGCGCGGCCGACAGCTCTGCGGGCTTGACCGGCTTGGTCAGGTAGTCGTCCATGCCGGCCGCGAGGCATCGCTCACGATCTCCGCGCATCGCGTAGGCGGTGAGCGCCATGATCGGCAGCCGGCGGCGGCCAGGATGCAGGGCCTCGCTCTCGCGGATAGCCTTCGTGGCCGCGAGCCCATCCATCACGGGCATCTGGACGTCCATCAGCGCCAGGTCGAAGGGCCGGCTCTCGTACGCCTCGACGGCTTCTTGCCCGTTGAAGGTGACGATCGGGATGTGCCCCATCTTTTCCAAGAGCCGCACGATCACGCGCTGGTTGACCGCGTTGTCTTCCGCCACCAGGACATGCAGGCGCCTGGCCGAAGCATCGCGCCCGACGGGAACGAACGGCGTGGTCGGGTCGATCGATTGACCGAGGGCGAGGAGGACGGCGCTGAGCAACTCCGACGGCGTGAAGGGCTTGACCAGGTGACGGGCGACACCAAGCGTGCGACAGCGCGCGAGATCGCCGCTCATCACGTCCGAGGTCAGCAGCATGACCGTCACACCGGCCAGCGCGGGCTCCCGGCGGATGCGCTCGGCAACGGCGAAGCCGTCGAGGTCGGGCATCCGCGCATCGAGCAGCACCAGCTGGAAGGCGCGCCCAGTGGCGCGCGCGCGCTCGAGCTCGGCCAGCGCCATGCGCCCGTCCTCGACGATCGTCGAGGTCGCGCCCCACGCGGTCAGCATCGCCTCGAGCAACCGTCGGTTGGTCGCGTTGTCGTCGGCGGCCAGGACTGGAAGCCCCTGGAGCGCGTGCGACGGTGCCGCCACCCGCTTGGGGATCGGCACGCGCGCCCGCTCGAGCACCAGGGTGAAGTGGAAGGTGCTGCCGCGATCGAGCTCGCTGTCGAGCCAGATGCGCCCGCCCATCCGCTCGACCAGCCGGCGACAGATGGCGAGACCAAGGCCGGTCCCGCCGAATCGGCGCGTCGTCGAGGCGTCCGCCTGAGCGAAGGCGTCGAAGATGAGCCGGCTCTTGTCGGGCGCGATCCCGATGCCCGTGTCCTGCACGGCCACGCGCAGGGTTACGTTCTCGGCGGTCACGGTCTCGGCGTCGACGCGAACGGCGACTTCGCCCTGCTCCGTGAACTTGATCGCGTTGCCGACCAGATTGACGAGGATCTGGCCGATCCGCCCGGTATCGCCGACGAGGTCGTCCGGGACACTCGGACGAATCTCGTACGCGAGCTCGAGCGACTTGGCGTGGGCGAGCGACGCGAGCGTCTTGACCGTCTCGGCCAAGGTCTCCCGCAAGGCGAAGGGCACCGGCTCGAGCTCGAGCCGACCGGCCTCGATCTTCGAAAAGTCGAGGATGTCGTTGATGATGGCGAGCAAGGCCTCGCCCGAGCGGTGGACGGTTTCGGCGTAGTCGCGCTGCTCGCGCGTGAGCTCGGTGTCCAGCAGGAGCGCGGTCATGCCGATCACGCCGTTCATCGGCGTTCGGATCTCGTGGCTCATCGTGGCCAGGAACTCTGACTTCGCGCGATTCGCGGCCTCGGCGGCGGCTTCCTTCTGCTTGAGCGCGCTGATGTCGCGCACGATCGTGAGCTCGCCCATCGGTCGGCCCGCCTCGTTGCGGAACGGCGTGGCCACGACCGAGACTTCGACGAGCAGTCCCCCTCTGGTCCTGGCGCACGTCTCGAACGCCGCAGGCATCGCCCGCTCCACGATGGCCCCTGCCGCATCCACGCGCGCGCCGCGGCCGCCCCACAGGTCGAGCTCGCGCAGGGGCCGCCCGATCACCTCGGCCGCGCTGTAGCCGTAGAGTCGGGTGGCGCCCCGGTTCCAAGAGGTGATGATGCCGCTCTGGTCGTGAGAGAAGATGGCATCGCTCGATTGCTCGACCTGGAGCGCCAGCAGCCGGTTCTTCTCCTCGCTGCGGCCCAAGGACGCCAGCAGTGATTCGATATTCTCCGCCATGCTGTTGAACGCCTGGATGCATTGCGCCGTCTCGGGCGGCCCTTCGGCAGAGATCCGGACGGCGTACTCGCCCTGACCGAAGCGACGAGCGCTCGCCGCCAGGACGCGGAGCGGCTGGACGCCGCTACGAAGGACGACCAGGGTCACCCCGAGCGACAACCCGGTCCCGAGCAGGAGGATGCCGAGCTTCTCCCAGAAGCCGCGCCAGAGCTTGTTGACGGACATCGCGGGGTTGAGCCGCAACGAGACGGTGCCGTACTTTTCCCCGCCGACGATGACCGGCTGCGAATCCTCGAGTGTCGGCAAGTGGAGCCTGTCGACGAACCAGCGAGGGGCTTGCGAGCGGATCTCCGGCCCGAGGGCCGCGACGGGATGACCGGAATTGTCGGTCCACGCGAATCTGGCGATCGTGAGCTGGCGGGCACGCGCCTTCACCATCTGCTCGATCACCGAATAGTCACCGACGACGGCGGGGCCGCTCATCGCCGGCAGGGCGAACGTCATCTCCTCGCGGAGCTGCTCGCTCAAGGTCACGCGCTGATCGGCGATTTCCCCGCGGAGGATGGAATAGAGCAGTGCGGCCCCGCAGCCGATCAGCGCCAGACCACTGCCGACCACGAGCCGAACCGTGAGCGAGACATTGCCCCGCCCGAGCCCGGCGAGCGTGAAGCTCACTACTGGAGCTCGACCTTCACCAGGGTCGTCCGGTAAAACTTCCGCATGTTGTCGAACTCGCTGTCCTTCGACGCGACGAACCGCATTGGCGTCGCCTGCTTCAGGACGTCGGCGCTCGCCGCCAGGACCTTGGCGCCCTCCGGGTCATCGGCCATCTTGAGAAACGCCTCGCGGACCGCCTTGACGGTGTCGGCCGGAACCGACGGGAGAGCCGAGAGGGCGAGGCTCAGGTACTTCTCCGAGCTCCACAGTGTTCGGTAGGCGACGTTCTCACGCTGGGCGAAGGCCCGCATCACCTCGGCGTTCACGCCCGCGGCGATGGCGCGCCCGGCCTTGAGCTGACCCATGGCGCCTTCCTGGTTGCCGGCGAAGTGGACCTTGACCTGGATCCCCTTGCGGAGCAGCGCATCCATCGGAAGGTGATAGCCGTAGAACGCCGCGGTGTGCGGGAACACGACCTCCCGACCCTGGAGGTCGGCCAGCGAGCGGATCGGAGAATCCTTCAGGACCACGATCTCCCCGGTGCCCGCCTCCTCCTGCGAGCGTGCGAACACCCGGTAGCCGCTCTCCTCGTTCTCCTTGATGAAGTTGTGGTTGGAGTAGAGAAAATGGTAGTCACCGCGCCTGACCATCGCCGTATGCTCAGGGCCGGTTTGGGCGACCTTGAGCTGGAGCGGCGCGCCACTCTTGTCAGCGACGTATCGCAGAATCGGATTCCAGAACTGCGCAGTCAGGGTGGGGCTGCGCCAGATGATGACTCCGAACGAGAGCGGTGGGGTCTGACTCTGCGACCAGCTCTGCGTCCCGAGGGTCAGGAGCAGCAAGGTGACGACCGAGGCCGCGCCAACCCACTTCTTCATGGACCTTCCTCCAATCCTTTCGCCGACATAGAAGCCCATCGGGGAGAGAGCAAGGCGTGAGCCAACTCGTTTAACCTTTGGTGGCAGATATTTAGCGATTCCGATCGCGCGAGCCTCGCCGGACCAGACCACCAGAATTGTCAGATTTGTCAGTACCCTGGATGCCAACGCAAACGCTAGACGGCTGGGAGACCAAATGGCTGACACCTGCTGGACGAATCAACGTTGTGCGAGGCTCGCGCTGGCGCTCACGTTTCTCGCGGGCCCGCTGATCGGCGTCCCCGAGTTCGCGGCGGCCCAGACCGTGCGCGACGTGTTCCAGAAGGTGGCGCCCTCGGTGGTCGTCATCCGCGCCAAGGGCCGTGACGTGACGTCCGGCGGACAGACACGCTTCAGCGAGACGGGCTCAGGCGTCCTCGTCTCCCAGGACGGTCAGGTGATGACGGCCGCCCACGTCGTGCACGCCATGGACGAGATCAAGGTCGAGTTCCTGCGGGGCGAGACGGTGGCGGCGCGGGTCGTCGCCTCCGAACCCGCCGCGGACCTCTCGCTCCTGCAGCTCGAACGCGTGCCGTCGGGCTCGAAAGTGGCCCCGATGGCCGACTCCAGCACGGTTCAAGTCGGCGACGACGTGATCATCGTGGGCGCTCCGTACGGCCTGAGCCACTCGCTGAGCGTCGGCCACATCAGCGCGCGCTGGCCGCCGAACACGGTCTACCGGTCGATGCCGCTGGCCGAGTTCTTCCAGACCGACGCGGTCATCAATACCGGGAATTCGGGCGGCCCCATGTTCAACATGAAGGGTGAGGTCATCGGGATCGTCAGCCACAACATCTCCAAGAGCGGGGGCAGCGAGGGCCTTGGATTCGTCGTGACCCTGAACACGGCCAAGCAGCTCCTCGAGGGATTCATCCTCACCAACGAGCAGGCCGATCTCTTGAACCTGCCGGCGAAGGCCAGCGGCTACATCGTCAAGACCGTGGCGAAGGGCTCGCCCGGTGAGGCGATCGGTCTGCGCGGCAGCACGATGCTCGTCCACATCGCAGGGCAGGAAGTGCCGCTCGGCGGCGATATCGTTCTGTCGGTCGACGGGATCGGCGTCGACACGGCGAACATCAGCAAGATTCGGGATCGCATGAATCGTCTCCAGGCGGGGAGCCCCTTCAAGGTCACGATCCTGCGCGCCGGACAGGTGCTGGAGCTGACCGGCAAGGCTCCCTGACCGCCTCAGACCTGGCCGTCCCACGACGAGCTTGCGACCTCACGCCAGCGCGCGCGGATCCGGTCGAACTCGGCGGCCGGCAGCGCGCCGGCGTGGAGGAGCGCGGCGTTGGCCTGCCATCGCTCGGGCTTGGTGGTCCCGACGATCGCGGTGTGGACGCCGGGCACGCTCAGGGTGAAGCGCAGCGCCGTGCTCACGGCCGTGTCGGGCTCGGACTTCAAGAACGGATAGTCGAGCTTTCGGAGACGTGACCAGTAGGTCTGGTAGTACGGCTCGGACGGCCTACGGTCGTAGCTCCACGCAACGTTCGCGAGCGGTCGCTTCGCGATCACGCCCATCCGCCGAGCGCGCGCCAGCGGGAGCGTCCGGTCGATCGCGTCCTGATCCGCGATGCTGACCGAGGTCTGGAGCGTGTCGAACCGCCCGCATTCGACGGCGTAGCGCGCCGCTTCGCCGTCGCCGCTGTAGCCGATGTAGCGCGCCCAGCCGCGCTCGCGCGCCTGCTCCAGCGCCTCGATGGCCTCGCCCTTGCGAAGCTCGGCGAGCGAGCAGCTGTGGAGCTGGATGAGATCGACGTAGTCGGTCTTGAGGCGGCGCAGGCTTCGCTCGATGCTGGCCAGAAGCGGTGTCCGACGCCAGTCGGCGCTCGACCAGCCGCCGGCGTGCCCGCACTTCGTGAAGAGCCGGACGTCCTGCCGCCGGGCGCCGATCGCCTTGCCGATCAGGCTCTCGCTCTCGTCGTAGCACTCCGCGGTGTCGATCACGTTCAGACCGGCGTCGAGCGCGCTTCCGAGCAGCCGCGCGACCGTCCGCGCGCTCACGCTCTGATAGCCGATCTCGGATCCGCCGAATCCGAGCACGCTCGCCACGATGTCCGTCCGGCCGAGCCTGCGCTGCTCCATCGCTTCGTTCGCGCGCCCGCGGGCCGGCGTCATGGACCGAGACGGTACCATAGCCTCGTGGCGAGCGTGGACGCGCTCAGGACAACCGCACACGCATCGAGGAGGACGCCCATGACGAGGATCAGCGAAGTCGAACGTCCGGGGCTGGCGGTTCGCGCCTTCTATCGGATCGGGCGGGCGATCTACGGCCAGGTGCCGACGCCGGAGCGGCTCATGGCGCACCGCGTGCCGCTCATGCTGGGGCTCGGTGGACTTTACGCCGCAATCGAGTGGTTCGGCCGGATCGAGCCCACGCTCCGCGCGCTCCTCAACCTACAGGTCGCCGAGCTGTACGGCAGCGCCTACTGAATGGACGTCCGCCGCGCCGTCGGCGCGAGGGCCGGGATCCCGAGCGAGAAGCTCGATGACCTCCTGCGCTACCGACAGAGTGACCGGTTCACCGCGCGAGAGCTGGTTGCGCTCGAGTATGCCGAGCGCATGACGCGCGACGACCAGGACGTGACCGACACGTGCATGACGCGGCTCCGCGAGCACTTCTCGGAGGCCGAAGTGGTCGAGCTGACCTTCATCGTGGGCTTTCAGACCTTCGCCAGCAAATTCGCCAAGGCGTTTCGGCTGGTCCCGCAGGGATTCGCCTGAGCCGGACGGCGGCGGACGCGCGAGGCGGCGGCTACGGCCGCATGCAGTAGGACGGGGTCCAGCTGACGTCGAGGACCTCCGGGCTGATCGTGCTGTAGTCGAACGCCTCGGCGTCCTTTCGCATCTGGCGGGTGTCGAACAGGAGCCGGGCCTCCGGGATTCCCCCGAAGAACGCGCGAAACATCGGCCTCACCATCAGCTTGGCCACGCGGACGCCGAGCGGCCCCATGAAGTTGCGGCGCTCGCCCACGTGCGAGAGCTCGTCGGTCATGATCGCGCGCAGGAGCTCGCGGATCCGGTCGCGCACGTCGGGCTCGTCGCCGACGATGCTCTCGAGCATCTTGTCGAGCTGCTGGTACACGGTCAGCCCCATCAGCTCGCTGACGAAGGCCGGGGGGGCCACCAGCGCTCCGGGCAGGCGGGCGAAAGCGCCGTAGAGCTGCTTGGTTCGCTTGGGCAGCGGCCCCCACTCGACGCCGTCCAGACCGAAGGTCCGGAACATCTCCTGGAACAGCCGCATGTGACAGAACTCCTCCGCCAGGTGGTAGCGGCTGATCTTGTCGATCAGGTGGACCGCGCGGGCTACCGGCGGGCATTCGTCCCAGGCCGCCGAGATGCCGATCCACTCGTGACGCGCGAACTTGTAGAGAAAGGTCAGCAGCAGGGTCCGCCGGTCGAGGCTCCGCGGATCGTCCTGCATCGCGATGTAGTTGCGATGGAACGTGTCCGGGACCGGCCAGCGCGTCCGCACGGTGTCCGCCCGGAAGCGCGCGAGATTCTTCTGTTTCTCGGACAGATCCTTCGCGTCCTCGAGGATCTCGCCGTCCCGTCGCTGCTGGTAGAGCCAATAACTCTCGAAGTTCTCCTCGCGCTCACGCTCGGTGGCGGGAGAAAAGATCGACGCGCGCCCGGGACGACGGATGGATGCCATCCACGACCTCCACGTAGTTGAGCCATCTCACAAGGCAAGCCTACAGACAAAATGGTTCCCGCTCCATGATTTGGGAAGGCCGGTTGAGGATCGCCTCCGAGCCCCTGTCAACGCGCCCCGGGTGCTGTTGACACGTCTGACGGCGCCGCCTAGCATCCCGGTGACTGATCGAGCGCGCAAACGTTTCGTTCGCCAGGAGTGACCACGATGCGAACCCTGATCCAGGGCGGATGGGTGGTCGGGTACGACGGCCGGGGACACGAGCTGATCCCGCGCGGGTGCGTCGTCTTCCAGGACGACCGCGTCGTTCACGTCGGGTCCCGCTTCGACGGACCGGTCGACCGGCGCGTGGATGCCGCTGGCAAGCTGGTCGCCCCCGGCCTGATCAATTGTCACCTGCACGCAGCCACGAACGCGGGGCAAGCGGTCTTCCTCGACGGGCTCAAGGCCGACTACTTCGGGAGCAACTTCGTCGGCTACGTCGCGCCGCGCCGGGGCGCGGCCCTGCCGCGAGCGGGCGACCGGGCGGACGTGGCGGGAACCTACGGCCTGTGGTCGGCGCTCCGCGCCGGCGCCACGACGATCATGGACGTCGGCACGATGCCGGGCGGTCCGGCCGCGTTCACACGCATCGCCGGCGAGCTCGGCGTACGCGCATACGTGGGGCCGGCGTTTCGCTCCGCGAGCTATGCCTTCGATGGCAGCCGGATCGTCTGGGAATGGGATGAGGCCGCCGGCGTTGCCGGGCTCGAGCGAGCGGTCGCATACATCAAGGAGCACGACGGCGCCTACAACGGACGCATCAAGGCGATGCTCTATCCCGGCCAGCTCGACACCTGCACGCCGGATCTCCTGCGCCAGGCGCGACGCTGGGCCGACGATCTGGGCGTGCCGATGCAGCTGCACGCCGCGATGAACCAGCGCGAGTTCCACCACGTCCTCGAGCAGCACGGCCAGACGCCGATCCAGCTCCTGCACTCGATCGGCTTCTTGAAGCCCCACACGGGCCTCGGGCACTGCGTCTTTCACAACGAGCACTCCTGGTGCCACTACCCGTACGCGGACGACTTGAAGCTCCTCGCCGACAGCGGCGTGACGGTCGTTCACGCGCCCTACAAGTACGCCAAGATGGGCGTGCAGTTCGAGTCGTTCGAGCGCTATCGCGCGCTCGGGATCAACATCGCGCTCGGCACCGACACGTACCCGCAAGACCTCATCCACGAGATGCGCTGGGCCGCCTTGATGTGCCGCATGGCCGACGGAAGCTTCCGGGTGGGCCGACCGCAGGACGTCTTCGACGCCGCCACGCTCGGCGGCGCGCGCCACCTCGGGCGCGACGACCTCGGCCGGCTGGCACCGGGCGCGAAGGCCGACATCATCGTGGTCGATCTGCGCCAGCTCAACTACGGCGCCGTGCACGATCCGATCAAGTCGCTGATCGAGTGCGGCACCGGCCGTGACGTCGAGACCGTCATCGTCGACGGCCAGACACTCGTGGAAGGCGGCCGGGCGGCGCGCGTCGACGAGGAAGCGCTGCTGCGTGACGTGCAGATCGAGGGCGAGCGTCTCTGGAACGCCATCCCGCAATGGCACTGGACCGCCAGGCCCCTCGACGACATCGTGCCGCCGAGCTACCCGATCCGCGAACCGTAACACGACTCCCGCGAGGCGAGCGTTACCAGCAGCGCAGCGAGTCGTGCAGGATGGCGCCGATGTCGGCGGCCCCCACGGCGCGCGGCGATCCGCTCAGGAGGTGCGGCTGCTTCAGCGTGCCTTCGACCAGCGACGGGATGTCGCGGTCCGCGTAGCCGAGCGCGGTGAGTCCGTTCGGGATGCCGACGTCGCGCATGAGCGCCGTGAGCGCGCCGGGCAACGCCTCGCGCGCCTCGCGCTCGGAGAGGCCCGCGGTCGGGACGCCCATCAGCTCCGCCGCGCGCAGGTGGCGCTCGGGCGAGGTCGCGTACGTGAAGCGGAACGTGGCCGGCGCCGTCACGACGACCGAGACACCGTGGGGCACCAGCGCGTGATTGGTCCGATAGCCGCTCGGCACGTACTCGCGGACCAGCCCGGCGATCGGATAGCCGAGCGCGTGCGGAATGTGCACGCCGGCGTTGCCGAAGCCGACACCAGCATAGTTGGCCGCCAGCGCCAGGTTCAGGCGCGCTTCGAGGTCGAGCCCGTTGAGCACCGCGCGACGCAGGTACTTGCCGACGTACTCGATGGCCTTCTCGCACCAGATGTCGCTGGCCGGGTTGGCGCCGATGTACGCGGGGCGATCGGGCGGATGGTGCTTGGCCCGCGCGTTGTACGGGCGCGTCGTGTACGACTCGATCGCGTGCGTCAGGATGTCGGCGCCCGCCGCGGCCGTTACTTCCGGCGGCGCGGTGAGCGTGTTGAGCGGATCGACGATGCCGAGGGCCGGACGGAGCAGCCGGTGCGAGATACCAGCCTTCACGTGGTGATCGAGCACGTGAGTCACTGCGACCGCGGTCGTCTCGCTGCCGGTTCCCGCCGTCGTCGGCACCGCGATCAAGGGCTTGAGCGGGCCGGGCACCGCTCGGCCCCGCCCCACCGGCTGGTTCACGTAGTCGAGCAGTGGGGCCGGATACGTCGTCAGCAGATTCACCGCCTTGCACGTATCGAGTGCGCTGCCGCCGCCGACCGCGACGAGCCCGTCGAGCTCGCGCTGACGCGCGTACTCGGCGGCCTCCTCCATCGACCGGTCGGTGGGCTCGATCTCGACGCCGTCGTAGATATCCGCCTTGACCCCTTCCTCTTCGAGAAGCGCCCGGACGCGGTCGGGCAGCCCGAGCTCGCCGATGCGCCGGTCGGTCACGATCAGTACGCGCTTGAGCCCAAGCCGTCGCGCGTCGTACGCGATCTCGTCGGTCGCTCCGAGCCCGAACTTGATCGGCGAGGCTTCCATCACGAACACCGTCTCGGTCGGTAGGGTCACGCCCTTCATGGCTTCCTCTCTTTATCGGCACGCGCACTCGGCCTGCTCGCGGTCGAAGCCCGCGCGCGGCCGCGGCTGTCGGTCTAGCCGCGGCCGCGCGCAGTGGGGTACGCGCTGCAGGCCGTCGCGGCGCTGGGGCCTTGCCGGCCCAGGCGCGCCTGTACTACAGGACGCTCAGGCGCTGATGGCCGCGCGGATGCTCTTGAGGTGCTCCTCGACGTGATTGAGGAGGATCCCGTTGATGATCTGCTCCACGCTCATCGGCGGCATCCCTGTGAGGACGGTGCCGCTCTTGCTCAGGTCGGCGTCGCTCAGGCCGCGCAGGACCGCGGCGGCCGCGGCCGCGTTCTTCTTGTGCAGCGCGATCGTCTCGGCCTTGGACACGTTCGCGAACTCCTTGGCGTGCTTCGCGTTCATGTCGTGGAGCATGTCCATCGTGAAACCCGGAACGGACTTTCCGCTGGCCACGGTCTTGATGATGCCGCTGATCCCTTCGTGGCCGCCCGCCACGTGGTGGGCGACGACACCGACCGTCCACTGCTCCGACGCGGCCCTCTTCCAGTCGGCGTCGCTCAGGCGATCGAACACCCCCGTCGCCTCCTGCACCTTCGCCTCGAACTGCTTCGCCAGCGCTTCGGCCTTCGCTGCCATCGTGTCCTCCTTCGTGAGGGTGGTCGTGGCCCGATCGGATCATCCCGATGATACCGCCGTGCTCAAGGCTCGGCGAGACACCGGTCCCTTCGCTGGACGGCACTCGGCGCTGGCACTCGCGCTCGTGGGTTTCGGCGTCGAGGGCCAGGAGCGAGAACCCGTGAGGATCGGCATCATCTACACGAATAACCGGGCCCCTCGCGCAGCTCGGGATCGACATGCGCGACGGCGCGCTCCTCTTCTGGAGCCAGGCCGGTCAGCGCGCCGGCGGGCGGCGCGTCGAGATCCTGACCGAGAGCACGGGCAGTAACAAGCCGGACGAGGGCCTGACGAAGGCGCGAAAGCTCGTGGAGCGCGACCGCGCGACCTCAAGGGCAAGTGGGCCAGATGAGGCGGGTCCGACAACGGTTGTCAACAGCCGGGCCCTGCGCGATAGTGCGGCCGTGAAATTCGGCGACACCCAGGGCACGCTCGAGGCCTGGAGCGGCGAGATCACGCCAGTCTGGCGCACGACGTCGATGGCGAGGAGATGAGCATGAAGGTCTACGCATTCGATTTGATGCCCTGGCCGCATCTCGCGCAACCGTCCTACTACCCCGACTCCAACCGGCTCTACGACCCGGCCCTCGGCCGCCAGGTCTACGACGAGCACTTCCGGCAGATGGAGCTCTACGAGGAGTGCGGCTACGACGCGATCTGCATCAACGAGCATCACGCCAAGCCCTACGGGCTGATGCCCTCGCCGAACCTCGTCGCCGCCGTGCTCACCCAGCGAACGAAGCACATCAAGATCGGCATCTTCGGCAATCTCCCAGCGCTCCACGCGCACCCCCTGCGGCTCGCCGAAGAAGTCGCGATGCTCGACGTGATGTCGGGTGGCCGCGTCATCTCGGGTTTCGTGCGGGGCGTGCCGCAGGAGTTTCTCGCCTACAGCATCCCGCTCGCCGACGCGCGGCCGCGCATGACCGAAGCGTGGGATCTGGTGGTCAAGGCGTGGACGGAGCGGGAGCCCTTCGCGTGGCGCGGAAGATACTTCAATTACGAGCGCGTCTCGATCTGGCCGCGGCCGCTCCAAGAGCCGCATCCGCCCATTCTCCTGCCCGCCGACAGCGACGAGGGGCTCGAGATCGCGGCCAGCCGCCGGGTGCCGACGGGCTCCGCTTACCGGTCGGTCGGTCGCGTGCGCGGCGTGTTCGATCGATATCGTGAGCTCGCCCGAAAGCACGGCTGGACGCCCGGGCCGGAGCACTGTCACCTGGTGCGCCACGTGTACGTGGCAGAGACGAACGCGCGGGCGCGCGAGGAAGCCGAGCCGCATCTCGACTACTTCTGGCAGAAGCTCCTGAGCTACCACCGCGGCTCGATGGCGCTCATGGGACAGTCGGCGCCGCCGCGACCGTCGCGGATCGAGAAGGCCGAGGATCTGCCGCTCTACGAGTTCGACTTCGATCTGTGCCAGAAGGAGGGCTTGTCGATCGTGGGCGATCCGGACTACGTCGTCCGCGAGATCCGCGCCCAGGCTCGTGAGCTCGGCGTCGGCGTGCTGGTCGGGCTGTTCCAGTTCGGCTCGATGCCGCACGCCCTGGCCGTGAAGAACATCCGGCTCTTCGGCGAGAAAGTCCTGCCCGTGCTCAAGCGCGACTGAGCGGATCGTGACGTTCTGGATCACGCAGGCCCTGAACGGGATCTCGTTCGGCATGCTGCTGTTCCTGCTCGCGGCGGGGCTCTCGCTGATCTACGGTCTCATGCGCATGCTGAACCTGGCCCACGGCTCCTATTACATCCTCGGCGGCTACATCGGGCTCGCCGCGATGCGCGCGACCGGCAGCTTCGTGCTCGCCGCGCTGGCGGCCACCGCTATCGTCACCCTGGTCGGCGTCGTGATGGAGCGTTTCTTTCTGCGCCGGTTCCCGGAGCAAGAGCTGCCACAGGCGCTCCTGACGTTCGGCTTCTTGCTGATCTTCGCCGACCTCTCGCTGTGGATCTGGGGTGGGACGCCGCAGACGCTCGCCAAGCCCGAGATCTTCGAGCGATCGATCCGGATCGGCGCCATCGTCTTTCCGACCTACCGCCTCTTCGTCATCGGCGTGGGGCTCGTCATCGGCCTGGGACTCTGGTGGCTCCAGGAAGGCACGCGGCTGGGCGCGAAGATCCGCGCCGGCGTGGACGACGCCGAGATGGCCCGGGGCACCGGCGTGAACGTCGGGCTCCTGTCGACCGCCGTGTTCGCGCTCGGCGCCTTCCTGGCCGGACTCGGCGGCATCATCGGTGGCCCCTTCGTCGGGGTCTATCCCGGCGCCGACTTCGAGATCCTCGAGATGGCGCTGGTCGTCGTCATCATCGGCGGGCTCGGCAGTCTCAAGGGCGCCTTCGTCGGCGGCCTCGTCGTAGGCCTGCTCGACAACTTCGGCAAGGCGCTGTTTCCAGAGCTCGCCCTGTTCACGGTGTTCGCGCCGATGGCCATCATCCTCGCCATCCGGCCCACGGGTCTGTTCGGCGCCCGGTGAAGACGCGCGTCGCGAGCGGTGCGGCGGCGCTCGCGGTTCTCATCGCGCTGCCCGCCGTCCTCTCCTCGTATCAGCTGAGTCTGGTCACCAAGATGCTCATCTTCGGCATCTTCGCGATGAGCCTCGATCTCCTCCTGGGCTACGCCGGACTTCCCTCGCTCGGCCACGCCGCCTACTTCGGCGTCGCCGCGTACACGGTCGGTCTCCTGGCGCTCCGAGTCGCCAACAACTTCTGGCTCGATTTCCCGGCGGGTCTCCTGATGGCGGCCGGCGTGAGCGCGCTCTTCGGGCTCTTCGCCCTCAGGACCCGCGGAAGCTACTTCCTGATGATCACGCTCGCGCTCGGCCAAGTCCTGTGGGGCATCGCCTTCGGGTGGCGCTCGCTCACGGGCGGCGACGACGGGCTCCCGAGCGTGCCGCGGCCCAATGTGCCCGTGCCGTGGGCGCTGACTGACGGCATCCCCTTCTACTACTTCGTGCTGATCTTCTTCGGGCTGGCGGTCGGCGCGCTCGCGTTGATCGTGAGCTCGCCCTTCGGGAAGGCTCTCGTCGGCATCCGGGAGAGCGAGCGGCGGATGGAGGTGCTCGGCTACGACGTGTGGCGCCACAAGTACGTCGCCTTCATTCTGGCCGGGCTCTTTGCCGGCCTCGCCGGCAATCTCTTCGTCTACTTCAACGGCTTCGTGAGCCCGAGCTACCTCAACATCCTCTTCTCGGCGTCCGCGCTGCTCATGGTGATCCTCGGGGGCTCCGGCACCCTGCTCGGCCCTGCGATCGGCGCGGCCGTCATCGTGGGTCTCGAGAATTTCATCAGCGGGTACATGGAGCGCTGGGTGTTGGTCCTCGGCGTCATCTACGTGCTCGTGACGCTCTTCGCGCCCAGCGGCCTCGTGGGTCTCGTCCGGGAGCGCCTGGGAAACTCAGCGACATGACGGCGCTCGAGGTCGTCGAGCTCTCCCACAGCTTTGGCGGGCTCACCGCGCTCGCCGACGTGAGCCTCGCGGTGGCGCCGGGCGAGCGTCTGGCGATCATCGGCCCCAACGGCGCCGGCAAGACCACGCTCTTCAACATCGTCACGGGAATCTTGCGGCCCTCGGCGGGACGGATTCGCCTCTTCGGCCGGGACGTGACGCGGCTGCCGACTCACCGTCGCGCCCAGCTCGGGCTGGCCCGCACCTTCCAGATCTCGACCTTGTTTCCGCGACTCACCGTGCTCGACAGCGTGCTGCTCGCCGTGCAGGGGCTCGACCCTGCACGATTCGCGCTTCATCGACGGCGCGCGTCGTACGGTCACCTGCTCGAGCGCGCGGAATCGCTGCTCGCCGACTGGGGCCTCGCCGATCGCGCACGTCAGGTGACCCGGCAACTCTCGTACGGCGAGCAGCGTCAGGTCGAGCTCATCCTGGCTCTCGCCGGCGCGCCCAAAGTGCTGCTGCTCGACGAGCCGACCGCGGGGCTCTCACCCGCGGAGACGGCGTCGGTCGCGGCCATGATCCGCCGGTTCTCCCGCGACACGACGATCCTGTTGATCGAGCACGACATGGACGTGGCCCTCGACCTGGTCGACCGCGTGACCGTGCTCGTCCAGGGGCGCGTCCTCGCCGAGGGCAGCAAGGACGAGATCCGCAGCAACCCGAAGGTCGCGGCCATCTACTTCGGGACCGACGATGCTTGAGGTCGAGGACATCCACACCAACTACGGCGAGAGCTACATTCTGCAGGGGGTCTCCCTGCGCGTCGGCCAGGGCGAGGTCGTGGCCGTGCTCGGCCGCAACGGCGTCGGCAAGACCACGCTGATCCGCTCGATCGTCGGCTTCACTCCGCCCCGCCGCGGCCGAATCTTGCTGAAAGGCGAGGACATCACGCGTCTGCCCGCGCACGAGATCGCCCGGCGCGGCGTTGGCCTGGTGCCGCAGGGCCGCCGCATTTTCGCGTCGCTCGCGGTCGGCGAGCATCTCGAGATCGGCGAGCGGACCGGGAACGGCTCGGGCTGGAGCTTCGATCGCGTGCTCGAGCTCTTTCCCCGGCTGCGCGAGCGGCTGCGAAACCGCGGCAACAAGCTCTCCGGCGGCGAGCAGCAGATGCTCGCCTGCGGACGGGCGCTGGTCGGCAACCCCGACATTCTCCTGATGGACGAACCCTCGGAAGGTCTGGCGCCAATCCTCGTACGCGAGCTCGGGCGGATCCTCGCCGGGCTCAAGGCCGGCGGCGCCTCGATCCTGCTCGTCGAGCAAAATCTGGCCTTCGCGCTCCGCATCGCCGACCGCGTCTACCTCATGAGCAAGGGCAAGATCGTCCACGAATCCCGGCCCGACGAGCTCCTCCGCAACGAAGAGATCAAGGCCCGGTACCTCGGCGTCTGATCGGCCAAGGAGACGGCGATACCGTCGGGGTCTTCCCATCGGGAATCCCGATTTGCAAATCTCCGGCTTACCTATAGCCTTCGCCTTGTCGCCGGCGGGACTTTCGCGATTTCCGTCCCTGCCAAGCCAATCGACGTCAGAGGAGACGCGCCGTGACCATGAGATCTGGACGAATTGTTGCTCGGGCTTTCGCTGCTCGCTCTCGCCCTGGGCGCGGCGAGCGCGCTCTCGACCACCGCCGGCGCCCAGGGCGCCAAGCTGCGCTTCGGGGTCGGTCCCCTGCAGCCCACGCCGTCCGAGACGAAGAAGGCCTACGAGCCCTTTTTCGCCTACCTGGCCAAGGAGCTCGGCCGCGATTTCGATCTCACGGCTACCACCGACTAGGCCGGCATCTCGGTCGCGCTCGCCAACAAGCAGGTCGACCTCGCGTGGATGGGCCCGTGGGGCTACGTGCTCGCCAACGACGACTCGGGAGCTCGCGCGATCGCGACCGCCAAGTACGACGGCAAGCCGATCTATCACGCCATTGTCGTGTGCAAGCCCGGGCTGGTGACGAGCTGGCCGGACGGCGCCAAGGGTAAGCGCGTGTCGTTCGCCGACGTCGGCTCGACCTCGGGCTGGCTCATCCCGACCTCGTGGTTCAAGCGGCGCGGCGTCGATCCCAAGCAGCTGTTCAACTACTCGGACGGGGCCACGCACGCGGCGAACGAGATCGGCGTCGCCAGCGGCCAGGTCGATTGCGCGACGGACTTCGACCGGAACCGAAACGCGATGATCGAGGGCGGCAAGCTCGAGAAGAACGCGACCGAGGTCGTCTGGACTTCCGAGCCCCTGCCCGACGACGCGATCGCCGTCCCGCGCGATTTCGATCCGGCGCTCGCCGACCGGATCCAGAAGATCCTCGTCAGGATCACCGACGCGCAGGCCAAGACCATCCTGCCGAACCACTACACCGGCTTCGTGGCGGCAACCCACGAGAGCTATCGCATGATCGAGGACGCGGGGGTCCTGGTCGGGCGTGTGAAGAAGAAGTAGATGGCGACGGCGATGAGACGGGCCGGCGAGTATCCCGAGCCCGTCGTGGCGTGGTGGTCGGGGCGCCGCCTGCGCTTCGCGCTCGTCCTGCTCCTGCTCGCCGCGTTCTACTCGGCGAGCTGGCACCTGGCGAAGGTCGATCCCGGCCGGCTCCTCACCGGCCTGCCGAAAATGGCGGGCTGGGCGGCGAAGGCGTGGCCCCCCGCTACTGACGAGCTGCCGGTCTTACTGCTCAGGACCGCCGAGACGATCGCGATGGCGGCGATCGGCACCACGGCGGCGGCGCTCCTGGCCCTTCCGCTCTGCGTCGTGGCCGCCCGCAACGTGACGCCGAGCATGGCGCTCTACTATCCCGCGCGCTGGTTTCTCAACGCGCTGCGCGGCGTCGATTCCTTCGTGTTCGCGCTGCTGTTCGTCGCCGCGGTGGGTCTGGGACCCTTTGCCGGTGTCCTCGGGATCGCGCTCCACACCTGGGGCAGCACCGCCAAGCTCTGGGCCGAGGCGATCGAGAACATCCCGCCGGGTCCGCTCGAGGCCGCGGCGGCGACCGGCGCCTCGCGCGTGAAGGTGATCGCCTATGCGCTGTTCCCGGACGTCGCGCCGAGCATGGTCTCGGTCGGACTCTTCTGGTGGGAGTTCAACGTACGCGCCTCGACCGTGCTCGGCGTGGTCAGCGCGGGCGGCATCGGCCAGGAGCTCAAGAACTCGATGGACCTCTTGCTGTTCCCGCGCCTGCTGACGATCATCCTGCTGATCCTGGTCACGGTCACCGTCATCGACCACACGAGCGAATGGCTGCGACGGAAACTCGAGTAGCTCCCGAGCGCAACGGCTACGGCCTCGTCGCCTACACCGAGGGGCTGACCAAGCGCTACGCGCCGGCGGTCACGGCGCTGGCGGAGGTCTCCTTCGCGGTTCGACCCGGCGAGTTCGTCGCGGTGCTCGGCCCGAGCGGCGCGGGCAAGACCACGCTCTTCCGCTGCCTCACCGGGCTCACGCGGCCGGACCGCGGCACGGTCATGGTCGCCGGGCGCGACATCTGGCAAAGCCCGCGCGAGCTGCGCCTGGCGCGCCGCGAGCTGGCGCTGATCTTCCAGCAGTTCAACCTGATCCGGCGGCTGTCCGCGCTCGAGAACGTGCTGGTCGGCCGCCTGGCCCATGTGCCGGCGTGGCGCGTTATCTTGAGATCGTTCACGCGCGCCGATCGCCAGCTGGCGCTCGGATGCCTGGACACGGTCGGCCTCCTCGACCGCGCCGGCACGCGCGCGGACGAGCTGTCCGGCGGCCAGCAGCAGCGCGTCGCCATCGCGCGCGCGCTCGCGCAGCACGCGAAGGTCATCCTGGCCGACGAGCCGGTGGCGAGCCTCGACCCGGAGTCCGCGGCGACCGTGCTCGAGTCGCTCCGCTCGGCGGTGTCGGCCGGCGTCGCGGTCGTCGCGAGCCTCCACCAGGTGCACCTCGCGCGCGCCTACGCGGATCGCATCGTGGCCCTGCGCGACGGGCGCATCGTCGAGGACGCGCCCGCCGCGCGACTGGACGCGAGAACGATCGAGCAGATCTACGAGCGCACCGGCGAGCGAAGCGATCCATGAGCGCGGGCATGCCGGCTCCACACGCGGTCGACGCCCAGTGGGATGCGGGCGACCTCGGCTGCGGTGACCTCGTGCTCGAGCTCCGCGCGCGGCTGGAGGCGATGCGGCCCGGGCAGCTCCTGCGGCTCACCGCGCGCGACCCGGGCGCGCGGGCCGACATCCCGGCCTGGTGCCGCATGACTGGACACACGCTGGTCGTTGAACAGCATCCCGTCTATCAGATCCGTCGAAAGGAGAACTGAGCCATGGCAAACCGATTCTGTGTCAGCCTCACCCACGCGAAGGACAACCAGGACAAGGCGACGGTGGGCTTCGTGGTCGCCAACGCCGCGGTCGGCTCGGGGAAGGAGACGCTCGTGTTCCTGAGCGTCGAGGGCGTGCGCCTCGCCCAGAAGGGCTACGCCGACGACATCCGCGAGGAAGGCTTCGCCCCGCTCCGCGAGCTGATGGACAACTTCGCCAAGGCCGGCGGCACGATCTACGTCTGCTCGCCGTGCTTCAAGAAGCGCAAGCTCGACGAGAACAACCTGGTGGCCGGCGCCGCGATCGTCGGCGGTGCGAAGCTCGTCGAGTTCCTGTCCGAGGGCAGTCCCTGCGTCAGCTACTGAGCGATTCCGGGGTCACCGACCCGCGGGGAGGAGCCTGAGCGATGGAGCCCGTTGACCGACACCAGCTCGACGCCGATGCGCGCTTCGACGGCGGCGATCTGGATTGCGGCAACGGGCTCCTTCTTCTGATCCGTCAGCACATGGATCCGATGGAGCGCGGCCAGCTCCTCGAATTTCGTTCCACCGAGATCTCCGTGGAAGAAGATTTCCCGGCCTGGTGCCGGATGACCGGCAACGAGCTCGTGTCCTTCGTCCGGCGCGGCAAGGAACGAAGCTTCCTCGTCTGCAAGGGCAGGTTGGCCGAGCGGCAACCGTCGCGGCGCGTGAGCGCGGCGGCGCTGGCGACCGTGACGCGCCAGCCGGTGGCCGTCAGCGTCCCGACCACCCTGCCGGCGCCGGCCGCCGCGCCCGCCGTCCGCCCGCTGTCGGTGATGGGCATCGGGAGCTGGCCGCGCCCGCGCTGGATGCTGCAGGCGATCCACGAGCACCTCGAAGGCCGTCTGGGCGAGGCCGAGTTCGAGGCGACCGGCAACGATGCCGCGCGCCTGGCCGTCGACGCTCAGCTCCGTGCGGGCGTCGACGTCATCTCCGACGGCGAGCAGCGGCGCGACAACTACGCGAGCTTCGTCGGCGGGCGGCTCGACAACTGTCAGCTGATTCCCCTCACGGATCTCCTCCCGCTCGTCGACGACCCCGAGAAGTTCGAGCGCGAGATGCGCTCGCTCGACGTGCCGGCGTCTGAGGTCCGCCATCCCGCGCTCTTCGGACCGCTCGGTCGGAGTAGGCCACTGGCCGGTCACGAGCACGCGTTTCTCCGCTCGCTGACCGATCGACCCGTGAAGATCGCGCTGCCTGGGCCGTACCTTCTCACGCGCCTGATGTGGCTCGAGTGCGTCTCGGACCGCGTCTACCGCTCCCGCGAGCACCTGGCCGAGGACGTGGTGCGCGTCCTGCGCGAGGAGCTCCACTTCCTGCTCGCGGCCGGCGTCTGGCTCGTGCAGCTCGACGAGCCCGTGCTGGCCGAAGTGGTCTTCACCGGGGCCAAGAACACGCGAAGCTTCATGTGCGGAGCGCTCAGCGAGAAGGGCGACCCGGGGCGCGAGCTCGAGTTCGCGCGCGACCTGATCAACCGTGTGGTCGTCGGACTGCCGCGGACGCGGCTGGCGGTGCACGTGTGCCGCGGCAACTGGACGCGCAACGAGGAGGCGGCGCTGGCGGGTGACTACCGGCCGCTGGTCTCGCTCCTGTCCTCGCTCGACGTCGGCACGCTGTTCCTCGAGCTCTGCACGCCCCGCGCCGGCGAGCTGGATGTCCTCGCCGACCTGCCGCGCGACGTCCGCGTGGGCGTCGGCGTCGTCAACCAGAAGCACGAGCGCGTCGAGCCGGTCGAGGAGATCGCCGACCGCGCCCGGCGCGCCGTGAAGCTCTTCGGCCCGGACCGCGTGCTGCTGACGCCCGATTGCGGCTTCGCGACCTTCGCCGACAATCCGGTCGCCTCGGCGCAGGTCGCGGAGGCCAAGCTGAGGGCTATCGTCGCGGCCGCCGAGCTCGTGCGGCGCGGGTGACCCGCCGACCACCGACCCCGACCACCGATTGTCTCGGCAGCCGAGAGGCACTAGGATCACGGGAGTCTGAAAGGAGCGACCATGGACATCGGCTGCCAGCTTCCGATGCAGGGGCCCGTCGCCACGCGCGATGCGCTCGTGACATTCGCCCGCCAGGCCGAGGCGCACGGGATGGCCTCTCTCTGGGTGAGCGATCACGTGGTCTTCCCCTACACGTCCTCCGGCTACCCCGGCGGGAGGTTTCCTCATCCTCCGGAGAAGCCATACCTCGAGCCCGTCACCCTGCTCGCGGCGGCGGCGATGTGCACCACCAGGGCGCGCCTCGGCGCCTCGGTGTTCGTTCTCGGCCACAGACATCCCGTGCTCATGGCCAAGATGCTGACCACGATCGACACGCTCTCGAACGGACGCTTGATCTGCGGCGTCGGCGTGGGCTGGTGGAAGCAGGAAATCGAGATCCTCGGCGCGCCGTTTCACGCGCGAGGTCGTCAAGCCGACGAGATGCTCCGCGTGTTCAAGGAGCTCTGGACGTCGGACCGCCCCGCCTTCGCGGGCGAGTTCTATCGCTTCAGTGACATCGGCTTCGCCCCGAAACCGGTGCAGAAGCCGCATCCGCCGATTTGGGTCGGCGGCGACAGCGCGGGTGCATTTCGCCGGGTCGTCGAGCTCGGCGACGGCTGGCACGCGTCGGGCAAGACACCGGCCGAGATGCGCGACCGGATCGCACGCCTTCGCGCCGCCGCCGACGCCGCCAAGCGTCCGTGGCCATCGATCACGATCTCGCTCCGGCTCGCCCTCACCGACGACCTGGTCCGGCAAGGGGCGCAGGCAGTCACGGATCTCTTCGGCGAGTATCAGCACATCGGGCTCGCCCATCTGATGGTCGACTTCCGGCGCGACGACCTCGGGCGCATGCTGGAGCTGCTCGACCTGGTCGCCACCAAGGTGCGCCCGGCTGTGGCCGCCTGAGAAGGCGGCTGGGGCCGCCTGGAAGGAGCTCGTATGAGCAGCGGGGTCGCACGGCCGTTCACGGGCAAGGAGTTCCTCGAGAGTCTCCGCGACGGCCGCGAGATCTGGATCTACGGCGAGCGCGTCGACGACGTCACGACGCATCCAGCCTTTCGCAATCCCGCCCGCATGCTGGCGCGGCTCTACGACGCGCTCCACGATCCGGCCACGCAGGCAGAGCTGACGTGCCCGACCGATACCGGCTCAGGCGGCTACACGCATCGATACTTCCGCGCGCCGGCGAGCGCCGAGGATCTGGTCGCGGCGCGCGACGCGATCGCCGGATGGTCACGGCTCAGCTACGGCTGGATGGGCCGCTCGCCGGATTACAAGGCGGCCTTCCTGGCGACGCTCGGCGCCAACGCCGACTTCTACGCGCCGTACCAGGACAACGCGCGGCGCTGGTATCGCGCGGCGCAGGAGCGCGTGCTCTTTCTGAACCATGCGCTCGTTCAGCCGCCGGTCGACCGACATCGGCCGCCCGACGAGGTCGCCGACGTGTACGTGCACGTCGAGAAGGAGACCGACGCCGGGCTGATCGTCAGCGGCGCGAAGGTCGTCGCGACCGGCTCGGCGCTGACCCACGCGAACTTCATCGCGCATCCCTCGACCACGCCGATCAAGACCAAGGAGTTCGGCGCGGTCTTCATCGCCTCGATGAGCACGCCCGGCGTGAAGCTGATCTGCCGCCCGTCCTACACGATGACGGCCGAGGTCATGGGCAGCCCGTTCGACTATCCCCTCTCGAGCCGGATGGACGAGAACGACGCGATCCTCGTCCTCGATCACGCGCTGGTTCCGTGGGAGAACGTGTTCGTCTACGAGAACGTGCAGAAGTCGAACACGTTCTTCCAGGGCTCGGGCTTCTTCGCCCGCGCCATGTTCCATGGGTGTACGCGCCTGGCCGTGAAGCTCGACTTCATCGCCGGGCTGATGCTCAAAGCGGTGGACGCCGTCGGCTCGACCGACACGAAGAACGTGCAGGCGACGGTCGGCGAGGTGATCGCGTGGCGCAACCTCTTCTGGGGGCTGACCGACGCGATGGCGCGCAATCCTGTTGCGTGGGCCGGCGCGACGGTCTTGCCGAATCCGGAGTCCGCCCAGGCCTACCGCGTGTTCGCGCCGGTCGCGTACCCGCGGATCAAGGAGCTCACCGAAGGCATCCTGGCCAGCGGGCTGATCTACCTCAACTCGCACGCGGTCGACTTCAAGACACCCGCCCTGCGGCCGTATCTCGACAAGTATCTACGCGGCTCCGACGGGACCGACGCGGTGGAGCGGATCAAGCTCATGAAGCTCCTGTGGGACGCGATGGGCACCGAGTTTGGTGGCCGTCACGAGCTCTACGAGCGCAACTACGCGGGTGCCCCCGAGACCGTTCGCCTGATCGCGTGGCAGATGGCACAGGACAGCGGCCGGGCCGCCCAGTTCAAGGGATTCGCCGAGCAGTGCATGGCCGAGTACGATCTCGAGGGCTGGACCGCGCCCGATCTGATCACGCCGGACGACATCAATCTCTTCCTCAAGAAGCGCCGCTGAAGGGAGCCGTGAGATGAGTACGTCGTCGCCCTCGAACGAAGCGCTCCTGACCGAGCTCGATCGCGTGGTGCAAGAAACCCTCGGGTATTTCGACGGCGCGGGCCGGGCGACCAGCGCCAAGGTCGATCGCTGGCAGGCGCGCGACGTTCTGATGCACTTCATCTATTTCCACGATGCGACCGCCTGGGGTATTCAGGCCGCGGCTCTCGGCGGTCCTCCCTGGCCCCTGCCGGCGGACGCCGACGTGATCAACGAGGTGTGCCGGCGGCTCCATGCGCACGAGAGCTTCGACGAGCTCCTCGCGCAGGTCCGGCAGGCGCACGCGCGGCTCGTGCAGGCAGCGCGCAACTCGACTCACCTCGACAAGCCGTGCTTCCGTCGCACGAACGGCGAGACGATAACGGGGCGACAGCGGCTGGACGTGCTGGCGCGCCACTGGGCCGAGCACGTCCGCGAGCTTCAGGCAGCGGCGAAGACCGGCGGGTGATCGGCGCGCTTCTGGCCGCCGCCCGGTAGACGCGAGAGAATGCGCGCCGCTCTGCTCTCAGTGCTGGTAACGCTCGTCGCCACGACTCCGGCGGCCGCCGACCACGGCGGCCCGCTGCGCGACGCGCCGATGAGTCCGCTGACGGCCGCGCTCCTGTTCGCCGGGCTGGCGCTGCTGGTCGGCGCGGTCGTCGTCGTGGTGGTCCGCGTGGTGACGAAGGACCGCTAGGAGATCCTTAAAGCTCGGCGACGTCGACCGCCTGGCCGCCGGCCGCGCTCTTCCATACGGCCTCGGTGAACTCCATGTAGCGCACGCCGTCCTCGAAGGTCGTGCGCGAGACCTTCTCCTTGCCGCGGATCGCGTTGACGAACTCTTCCTCGACGCGCCAGCCGATCCGGCGCTCCGCCGGAATGGGAATCTCGCTGAGCGCCTTGTCCCCGCGCCGGCCGCCCGAGAGCCGCCTGGCATCGGACTCGATCCTGAGCGTCCCTTCGGTCCCGAAGATCCACACCTCGCTGGGCGGCGCCAGCGCGGTCACCGTGCTGAAGCGCATGTGCGCCACCGCACCGCGATCGAGGGTCGCGAGGATCTCCACGTGGTCGGGCACGCGGACCTCCTGCCACGCGCCCGTCGCGTCCTTGCGCCGCGGCACCGCGATCTTGGTCAGCGCGTTGACCCGACGCGCCGGACCGAGCCAGCGCATCAGTGCCTCGTACCAGATGCCCATGGTCATGGCGTTGAGGCCGCTGAGCACGGCGTCCTGGCGCCAGTGGAGCAGCTCGTCGGCGTCGACGAAGCGCCCCTGGTTAGCTTGGATCTCGACCGCGATGACGTCGCCGACGTAGCCCTCGGCCAGGAGCTTCTGCAGCGTCGGATCGACCTCGAGCGTGTTCGGCGCCGGGACGAGCTGCTTGACCAGCTGCGGCGCTCGGCGCGCGGCGTCGAGCATGCTCCGCGCCTCGGCGACGTTCATGGCCATGCGCGCCTCGCAGAGCACGTGCTTGCCGTGCTCCAGGACGGCCCGCGTGATCTCGCAATGGGTGTTCGGCCAGGTGCCGATGCACACCGCGTCGATGTCGGGCGCGCGCACGAGCTCGCGCCAATCGCCGTAGACCCGAGCGATGCCGAACTCGCGCGCGACCTGCTCGCCCGAAGCCTTCGTTCGATTGGCGACGGCGGCCAGCTCGACCCCGGGCTGGGCTCCCAGCTTCGGAATGTGATGCTTACGCGAATTGGCGCCGGCCCCCACGAATCCTACGCGGATCGCTTTATCTGTCATGGAGCGGCATGGTAGCAGTTCGGCCCACGGACGCCAATCAGCCCACGCCGTGCTAGGATCGAGGCACTATGGCCCACAAGGGAATGCGATTCGGAATCTTCCTGGCGCCGTTTCATCGGATCGGCGAGAATCCCACCCTGGCCCTCGGTCGCGATATGGAGCTGATCGAGTGGCTCGACTACCTCGGCTACGACGAGGTCTGGGTGGGCGAGCATCACTCGGCTGGTTGGGAGCTGATCGCTTCTCCGGAGCTCTTCATCGCCGCCGCCGCCGAGCGCACGCGCCACATCATGCTCGGCTCGGGCGTGACGAGCCTGCCGTACCACCACCCGCTGCTGGTGGCGCAGCGCTTCGTCCAGCTCGATCACATGACGCGCGGCCGCTCGATGCTGGGCTGCGGACCGGGCGCGCTCGTGTCCGATGCCTATATGCTCGGCATCGAGCCCGTGACGCAGCGCCCGCGCATGGACGAAGCGCTCGACGCGATCATGCAGCTGCTGCGCTGTGAAGAGCCGGTGACGATGAAGACCGACTGGTTCGAGCTGCGCCAGGCGCGCCTACACCTGGCGCCGTACACCGAGCCGCACTTCCCGATCGCCGTCGCGAGCGTCATGACACCGGCCGGTGTGATCGCCGCGGGGCGGCACGGCCTGGGCGTGCTCTCGCTCGGCGCGGGACTCCCCGGCGGGCCCGAGGCGCTGGCGAACCAGTGGAAGCTCGCCGAAGAGACCGCCGAGAAGCACGGCAAGCGCATGGATCGGAAAGAGTGGCGGCTCGTCGTCAACGTGCACGTGGCCGACGACGATGAGGAAGCGCTGCGACAGGTCAAGCGCGCCGAGCGCCACGAGACCGTCACCTATTTCGAGGAGACGCTCGGTCGGCCGCCGGGACGCTCGGACGATCCCCTGACCGAGGGCGTGCAGATGGGCACCACGCTCGTCGGCTCGGTCGACACCGTCGTGAAGGGCATCGAGCACCTGCAGCGCCAGAGCGGCGGCGGCTTCGGCGGCTTGCTCTTCCGCGCTCACGAGTGGGCGACCCGGGAGCAGACCCGGCACTCGTACGAGCTCTTCGCGCGCTACGTCATGCCACGCTTCCAGGGCTCGATCGAGACGACCCGTGGATCCAACGAGTGGGCGCGCGACAACCGCAAGACGATCTTCAGCCCGAACGTGGAAGCGATCCGCCGGGCGTTCGTCGACGCCGGTCGCGCGGTCCCCTCGGAGTTCAAGCAGCGCACCTCGGGCGCGCGCGACGAGGAGCCTGCGACCGGATAGCGCCGCTTCGGCTAGCGAGCCGTGGCGCGCGAGCGAACCTTGTTCTCGATCGCCGGCACGGTCTTGAGGTACCTGGCGATCGCCGCGGCGTCGGCCTCGGTGAGGTCCCTGAAGCCGGCGGAGGTGCCGGTGATGACCGTCCGCATGAGCGAGGACGCCTCCTGCCCCGAGGGCTTCACGCCGGTTCGAAGGAACCGAGCGATCTGAGCCTCGGTCCAGCCTCCGATCCCGGTCGCGACGTGCGGCGTGATGTTGGCCGCCAGGCTGTGTTGCGGTCCGGGCCCCCCGGCGAGGAATTTGGCGTCGTCGGGTGAGAAGTCGAACCGCCGTGGTGTGTGGCACTCGGTGCAGTGCCCGGCGCCCCCGGCGAGATATGCGCCTCGCGCCAGCCCATCGCGCGGCGCGACCTTCGACGCGGTGGGAATCGTCAGGCTTGGCACGGGAATCTTCAGGGACCGCGCCGGAACCGATGACTTGATCGGCGTGACGCTTTTCAGATAGGCGACGAGCGCCTCGATTTCATCGTCGGCGATGTTGCCGAGGTACTTGTAGGGATGGATCGGGAACAGCTTCGACCCATCCGGGCGCTCCCCGCGCCGGATCGCGTTCGTCACCTGCGTGTCGGTCCACTTCCCGATTCCCGTCTCCCGGTCCGGGGTGATGTTGCGCGAGTAGACGACGCCGATGAACAGGTCGAATTTCATCCCTCCGGCATTCAATCCGACCGCGTCAGGGGGTGTGTGGCAGGCACATCCGCCGGCCGTCGCGAACACGTACTTTCCGCGGGCGACGAGCTCGGCGGTCGGCTCGGCCGGGGAGGCCGGCCCGGTCGGCCAATTCAGCGCGAAGGCCGCCGCAACCACCGCCGCGACACGGCGGGCGGTCATCGAGCGGTGACGGGGTGGGCCTGCAAGGCCGGCAGCACTTTGCTGCCGAACCGGTGTACCTGCTCGAGGAACATCTCTTGCGGCATGGCGCCGCGATTCATGTTGACCAGCACGGTGGCGGCGCCGGCGTGATCGGCCGCGGCGATGATTCGCTCGATCACCTCGTCCGGCGTTCCCCACGGCCACTGCTCCGCGTCGCGCTCGACGTCGGCCAGCGACATGTCGCGGTAGCGCTCGCGGGAGCCGGACACCGCGTGCAGATTCTCGGGGCGTACGTAGTCGAACGATGACGGGCTGAGGTACCCGGCATCGCGCTGGAGAGCGGCCTCCGTGATGTTGCCGTGACTGAACAGGGTCTGGTTGAAGTAGAGCAGATACGGCGCGGCCTCGCGCACCGCCTGGGCCTTGCTATCCGCCACGTAGGCGCTCGCCTGGATGATCAGGTGGTCCGGCGTGAGCCGATGACCGTGCTCGGCGAGGCAGCGCGCGTAGTACCGGATGATGTCTTCGCGAAGACCCCGGATGGGCGCCAGCCCCGGCGTGATCGGGATGTTGTGGCGGCCCGCCCATTCGATCGTTTCCTTGCTGCCGGTGACCGGTACCCACACGGGCGGATGTGGCGCCTGCACGGGCCGGGGCCAGATGGCGACGTCGCGATACGACCAGAACCGGCCCTCGTAGGAAAAGACCTCTTCGGTCCACGCCCGGTGAATGATCTCCCAGGCCTCCTCGAACCGTGCGCGCGAGTCGGCCAGCGGGACCTGATAGACGTTGTGCTCGCGCGGGATGCCGCGGGCGAATCCGGAAACGATGCGCCCGTTCGACATGCAGTCGAGCATCGCCAGCTCCTCAGCGAGGCGCAGCGGGTCGTGGAGCGGGAGCAGGTTGCCGTAGACCAGGAGCTTGAGTCGTTGGGTGCGTTGAGCAGCCGCGGCGGCCAGGAGGTTGGGCGAGTTCATGAGCCCGTACGGCGAGGTGTGATGCTCGTTGAAGCCCACACCGTCGTAACCGAGACGATCCATGGCCTCCCAGGCCGCGAGATGCTCGGCATAGGTGCGCACGGCCACCTCGGGCTTGAAGTGCCGCCTTGGGAGGGGCCACGGAAGCTCCTTGCCGTCCTTGAGATGGTCGAGGTGCTCGGCGTAGGGAAGGAGATCGAAGACGAAGACCCTCATGGGCGCCAAGTATGCTACAAGCCTGGGCCCTCCGCTCGGCCTCGACCTGCTATCATCCAGGAAGAAAGGAGCTCGCCATGGCCGCCGACACCGCGTACACGCTGGACCAGTTCCTTGCCGACACTCGCGCCACGATCAAGACGAAGGGCGTCCCGTCGGGGCTCGCCGAGATCCGCGATCACCTCGAGAAATCGGCCACGATCCCGAGACCGACGTGCACGTGCTGGTCCACGGACGCGAAAAGGGCGGCAAGTCTGTTCCCCACGACCACGGTCCGTGCTGGGTGATCTACGGGAACTACAAGAATCCGACGCGCATGCGCCGCTGGCGCCGCCTCGACGACGGGAGCAAGCCCGGCCACGCCGAGCTCGAGCTCCAGCGCGACTTCCTGAACGAGCCCGGTCACGCCTCCGTGTTCGCGGTCGGCGACATCCACTCGATCGAGTACGGCGACGACACGTTCTTCATTCGGGTCACCGGCGGTGACGTCGAGACGAAGAAGACGCTACGCTTCGACCTCGAGAAGAAGACGGTGCAGGTCGCCGACCGCGCCCAAGGGCAACGGTAGTGCGAGCCGAGGAGGTGCCTCCGACGAGGCGAGCCCTTCAATTCGAAATCGGAGTATGTCGCTGATCCAGCCCTGTCCCGAGGAGAGTTGAGAATGTCGTACGACCTGGTGATCAAGAACGGCACGGTGGTCGATGGATCCGGTCTGCCGCGGTACCGGGCCGATGTCGGCGTGCGGCACGGCCGGATCGTCACGATCGGCCGCATCCGCGAACGCGCGCGCGAGGTGATCGACGCCGACGGCCACGTGGTCACGCCCGGCTTCATCGACGGCCACACGCACATGGACGCGCAGATTTTCTGGGATCCGCTCGGGACCTCCTCGTGCTGGCACGGGATCACCAGCGTCGTGATGGGCAACTGCGGCTTCACGCTCGCCCCGTGCGCCGAGGAGAACAAGCATCTCGTCGTCCGCAATCTTCAGCGCGCTGAGGATATCCCGTCGGCGGCCATGGAAGCCGGCATCACGTGGAGCTGGACGACGTTCCCCGAGTTTCTCGACCGCCTCGAGGCCTTGCCCAAGGGCATCAACTACGGGGGCTACGTCGGCCACTCGGCCGTTCGCACGTTCGTGATGGGCGAGCGCGCCTTCGCGAAGCCGGCCGGCGAGGACGACCTGAAGGCGATGGAGCGGCAGGTGCGCGACGCAATCCGCGCCGGCGCGATCGGCTTCACGACCTCACGCTCGCCGGCTCACGAGACCCCGAACGGTCAGCCAGTCGCCAGCCGTCTGGCGTCGTGGGACGAAGTGCGCCGGCTGGTCGGCGTCATGGGCGATCTGAACGCGGGTCTCTTCGAGATCGCCGGCGAAGGCGTCGACCGTGCTCCGGACGATCCCGGGCTGCGCGAGTATCACACCCGCCTGCGCGATCTCGCGGTCGAGACCGGGCGCCCGATCACATTCGGCGTCTTCAGCCGGCGCGGCGTGCCCGATGTCTGGCGAAAGTACCTCACCCTTCTCGACGAGACGGCTGCCGCGGGCGGGCGGATGTTCGCCCAGGTCCACAGCCGCTCGCTGAGCGCACTGCTCTCGTTCAAGACGCAGATGCCCTTCGATCGGCTCCCGGTGTGGAAGGAGCTCCGCGCGTTGCCGCTCGCCGAGCAGCGCCGGCGGCTCCACGACCCTGAGCTGCGCCGGCGGCTCATCGAGGCTTCGGGCGAGACGGACGGTCGGCGTCCCGTCGGAACCGAAGCGCGTCAGGCCGACTACGACTGGCTTTTGGTCTTCGATTCGGTGGAAGGTCCGCACCGGACGGTTGCCGAGGTCGCTCGCGAACGCGGCCAGCATCCGGCCGAGACCATGATCGACCTCGCCCTCGCCAGGGACCTCGACCTGTTCTTCCTCCAGCCGGTGGCCAACGAGGACCAGGACTACGCGCTTGAGTTGATGCGGCATCCGAGAGCCGTCGTCACGTTCTCCGACTCCGGCGCGCACGTCTCGCAGCTCATGGATTCGTCGCTGCAGACGCACCTCCTCTATCACTGGGTGCGCCGCAAGCAGGCTTTCACCCTCGAGCAGGCGATACGGATGCTGACGCTCGTGCCCGCCACGCTCTGGGGCTTCGCCGACCGCGGCCTCGTTCGCGAGGGCATGGCGGCCGACCTCGTCGTCTTCGATCCCGAGACGATCGCCGCGGAGATGCCGGAAGTCGTGGACGACCTCCCGTCGGGCGCGCGGCGCCTCGTGCAGCGCACGCGCGGGATCGCGGCGACGGTCGTCAACGGCGAAGTCTTGCTTCGCGACGGCAAGCATACCGGAGCCCTGCCCGGTCAGCTTCTACGTGGACCCCTCGCGCGGAGAGCGTAAGCGATCACGTCACGCGCGTAGCCGCGATATATGCTGATCGCCGACGCGCAGATTCATTTGTGGGCGGCCGATAGCCCCGACCGTCCATGGCCGCCAGGCGGAGCGCAGCGGGCCCAGAAGCCCTATCCAGTCAGCAAGGACATGGCGCTCGGGGGCATGAAGGAGGCCGGCGTTGATCGCGCCGTGATCGTGCCTCCGTCGTGGGAAGGCGAGCGCAACGACCTCGCGCTCGAGGCGGCGCGACTCCATCCCGACCAATTCGCGGTGATGGGCCGGTTCCCGCTGGAGAAGCCTGACAGCCGGCCACTCGTCGATGGCTGGAGGCACCAGCCCGGGATGCTCGGCATGCGCTTCACGTTCAACACGGAGCAGCAGCGGCCGTGGTTGACCGACGGGACAGCCGACTGGCTGTGGCCGGCCGCGGAGCGCGCGGGCATTCCGATGATGATGTCGGTCTCGGGTCAGATCCCGGCGGTCGACCGAATCGCCGAGCGCCATCCCGGCCTCAGGCTCGTGATCGATCATCTGGGCTTGCGAAGTGGAACGAAGGGCGAGCAGGCCTTCGCGGGCCTTGGGGAGCTATGCGGGCTGGCGCGACACCAGAACGTCGCGGTCAAGGCCTCCGCGCTGCCGTGCTACTCGACCGAGGCCTATCCCTTTGCCGACGTCCACCCGCACATCCGCCGCGCGTACGACGCGTTCGGCCCGCGACGGATGTTCTGGGGAACGGACTGGACGCGACTTCCTTGCCCCTGGCGCCAGGCCGTGACGCTCTTCACCGAAGAGCTCCCCTGGCTCTCGAGCAGCGACAAGGAATGGATCATGGGCAGGGCCATCTGCGAATGGCTCGGCTGGCCCATGCCCCGGTCGACCTGAGCGGATCAGGCTCGACCGGTCTCAGGCCCGCCTGACGGTCGGCTGCTCCGAAGTCGCGAACACGGGATTCTCCGTCCGGTCCACGAGCGATCCCGCGCCCTCCGTGGGAAGCATCTCCGCGTAGTTCTGCGCGCCGTCGATATCGCCTTCCCACACCTCGCGAGGCAGCTCGTAGAGCACCTCGATGCCGTGACCGTCGGGATCCGCGATGTACACGCTATGGGTCATCCCGTGATTGACCCTTCTAAGGAAGGGCACACCCTTGCTCTGCAGGAAGGCCAGCTGCTTGAGCCAGGACTCTCGATCGGGCCAGGCGATCGCCACGTGATTCAGCCCGGTCTTGCCCGGCATCAGGCTCCACTGCTCGAGAGCGCCCCCATTACTCTCGGGGACTTCGGCCAGCGCCAGATCGTGATGGGTCACATCACCCTTCGCGTCGAGACCGCTGTAGAAGCGCATCTTGGGACGCTGGCGTCCGGGAATCGGCTTGAGCTCCGCGACACAGCGAAAGCCGATGATCTCGGTCCAGAACCGGTGCGAGACCTCGAGGTTTCGTACGTTGAGGACCATGTGATTGATGCCGCGCGGCGGCAGAGCCTCACGCGGGGTCACGGACGCAGCGTCGTTAGCCATGGTGCCCTCCATGCTGGAGCGTCGCCGGGCGTCTCCCGGGACAGTATCAGCATTGTACGGCACGGGGCCACCGCTTGCACCAGGCCGGACCGGTGACGCGGTCGAGCCGACCGAAGACTTAGAGCTCGCGGGCCGGGCGAAACAAACGCTTGTAGACGTCCAGCCGTTCCATGGTCTCCGCGTCGAGCTGACCGGTCACCGGAAGTTTTTCAGCCAGCTGATACTTCTCGAGCGCCGTCCGCGTCTGCGGACCGAACGTCCCGTCGATCGGGCCCGGGTGGTAACCGAGATCGCGAAGCGCACGCTGAGCCTCTCGAACGAACGGCGGGCGCTGGCTCTGGAAGTCTCCCGCAGGCTCTCCTCCTCCCACGGCCGGCTCGATCGGATCTGATCGGCGCCGCGGCCCGAGGTGATCGCCGTCACCAGGCACGTTCATCGCCGCCGCACTCCAAATGGATCGCATCTGATGCGTTCGCTCCTCTCCGCCTTGGACCACGTTCCGTGGTCGTCATGATTCGATGCTCTCGGCGCCGCTTGTCAGGAAAGCTCGAACGATCCGTGAATCGTCACGCCGACCGCCGGGCCATGGTCGGCTCGACGCCGATTTTCGGCTCGATTCGAACATCCGGTCCGAGCTGGGATGCTTCCCGCTCGACGAGGTGAATCGCCGCCTGGCGAAGATCCTCGGAGGGAACATGACCGCCCAACTCGACGGTGACGGGTGAACCCTTCCACAGCGGCACGTGGGCCGTCGGCGTGATGGGAAGGCTGAAAAGCCTGGGATCACGAAGCACGGCGTCAGAGAGCCGGGCCTGCACGACGATCGCTTCGCCATCGCGCTTGCGCTTGAGGTCCAGCATCTTGATGAGCGCCCCGAGTATCACCAGGACGGCGAGCACCGTGCCCGCGACAACCGCTGTCGTCATCGCACCCGACTGGGTCGCGCCACCCGAGGCGTTACTGGACGCCTGGGGCACGACGACCTGGGCCCACCCGTCCTTCGCGGGCCAGCCCACGAGGGAGAGTGCTGCGGTGATGAGAGCTGTACGCGTCGCACTGATCGTTTTCATGGCGTCACCTCCCGGGGCCCGCGTGACTGCTAAGTCCGTGCCATCGACGCATTCGCCGTACAGCGGGGATTTACGGCTCAGTGTTTCACCGAACGCGAATTCAGTGAAAAAGCAACGGCAACTTCTACACGAAATCGCCGTAACTTCTACACGCCGACGGTCGGGATTACACGGGCCCCTCGAAGCTCGATCCGGGGAAGCACTGAACGTCACGAATGTCCGGTGCCGATTTTTTCGGCGCGATCATGTAACGGCTACACGATCTATCGCTCATCAGCGCCCACCCGGGCGTTCGACATCTGGATTCCTCGATCCGGGAGTTCGTGGCACCTGGCTTGCTGACCTTGGGCTCGATCTTCAACACGAAGGAGGTGCTCATGATCCGAGTGCTGGCAGTCGTCGTCGCGGTCCTCTTGTCCATATCGCTCGGCGTCACCGGAACGATGGCTCAGATGAAGACGGATCCGGCGCAGCCGAAGATGGAACAGAAGTCCGACAAGATGGGCCACAAGGTCGAAGGCACGATCAAGTCCGTGCGTGGCAACATCGTGACGCTCGAGGACGGAACCCAACTCTCGATCCCGAGCTCGATGAAGGTCGCCAAGGACCAGTTGAAGCCGGGCGCGCAGATCACTGCGGAGTACGAAGAGAGAGCGGGTCAGAAGGTCGCCACGGCAGTCCAGATCAAGGGGTAGGGGCACACCCACCCGGGAGGATCATGAGAATGAGAACGCTTCTAACCGGACTTTGTGCGTTCGTGCTACTCACCGCGCTCGTCGCCGGATGCACGGACTCGAACCAGGGTGGCCGCGTCGGCGACAACCCGACTCGGGATCGGGCGCCGTCGGCTTCTCCGCCGACCACGACGCCCGACACCGGTAGCACGATGGGCAGCCCGCCGAGTGGCAGTCCGGCTCCGGGCAGCGAGGCCCCGAAGAGCTCGCCGTCGATGCCGGGCCGGTAGAACCCGCCTCTCTAGACCCCTCCCCGGCCCTCTGGGAATCCCTATTTCCAGGTCGGGGAGGGTGTGTCACAATGTGCCCGACGTAGGGAAACGCGGTAGCGCTCAGCTCCGCCCGACTCCCTCGCTCCATCTCGCTCGAAGGAGCTCGTACTGGTCAGACTGCGTCGAGCCGCGGCCACGGCGCTCGTCGTGTGTCTGGTCACTGTGCTCGCGGGCGGCAGCGACGGCCGAGTGGTCGTCCCGCTCTGGCTCGATCCCCTCGCCCTCGCCGCTCCGACCGATGCGCGAACCCTACGGACCACCGACGACGCCGTCCGCGGGATCGCGGCGATTATGGCGAACAGCTTCGGGCTCGCAGTCCCCGATCGCGTGGCGGTCCATGTCTACGGCGGGCGGCGCGCCTTCGAGCAAGGATTGATGCGGGACGCTCGGGTGTCGCCGCTGCTCGCCGCGAAGCTGAGCGACTTCGCGATCGGCGTGGGGTCACGCGGCCAGGTACTCCTCAACGACCAGCCGCCGAACCGGACCGAGCGTGAATGGTTGCGCCTGATCGCCCACGAGCTCACCCACGTATCTCAGATCGAGCTCGCCGCCGGCGAAGGACGCGGTGAGCAGTGGCTCGCCGAGGGCATGGCGGAGTGGGTCGCCTTTTCCACGCTCGAGCGCCTGGGCCTGGACACGCTGGAGCGGCGCCGGCAGGCGGCAACGGCCGGGCTTCGCAGTCATGCGAGGTTGCTCCAGCAGGGACTCGATCTCGAGGCGCACGGCACTTCGCAGGGCTTCACCGCGTGGCATCTACGCGAGGGGGCGCTGGCGGTCTACCAGCTCGCGTTTCTCATCACGGACTACCTGATCGAGCGTCGGGGGTTCGAGCGGATGCGGATCTACTTCGCGTCGTTCCGGCGATCGAGCGACCGCCGCGCGAACTTCGAGACCGCCTTCGGTGTGAGCCTCGCTGATTTCGAGGCCGACGCGCTCGTCCGTCTCAAGACGGCCTCGGCGCTCTAGCGGCTTCGGCGTCGTCCTCGCCGCGCAACTTGCGGTAGAGCGAGGCCAGGCTGATGCCCAGCACGCGGGCGGCCTTGCGCTTGTCGGACTGGGTGGTGGCCAGGACCTCCATCAGATGCTGCCGCTCGAACCGACGGACCGCTCCGCGAAGATCTTGAGGCGCCGCTCCCGGAGCCGTCGCGGGCTCGGCGGAGAGGTCGCGCAGCGAGATGAGATCGTTGCCGCCCAGGACGATCGCTCGCTCGAGGACGTTCTCGAGCTCTCTGACGTTGCCCTTCCACGGCCGGCCGATGAGGGACCAGAGCGCGTCCCGCTCGACGCCGAGGCAGTGCGTGCCGAGCTTGGTGTTGAGCCGGTGAACGAGATGATCGACCAGCACCGGGATGTCGCCGCGGCGCTCGCGCAGAGGCGGCACGCTGAGGTGCACGACGTTGAGCCGATAGAACAGATCCTCGCGGAAGCGCCCGGCCTCGACCTCCTGCTCGAGATCTCGATTCGTGCTGGCAATGATCCGGGTGTCGACCGGCGTCGGCTTGGTCCCCCCGACCGGCAGCACGCACTTGTCCTCGATGACCCGGAGCAGCTTGACCTGGAGCGGCAACGGCATCTCGCCGATCTCGTCGAGGAACAGGGTGCCCTGGCTGGCCGCGACGAACAGTCCCTGGTTGGCCTGCACCGCCGTCGTGAACGCGCCACGCACGTGCCCGAAGAGCTGACTCTCGAGCAAGTTTTCCGGAATCGCGCCGCAGTTGATCGCCACGAACGCGGCGTCGTGGCGCGTGCCCTCGGCGTGTACCGCGCGAGCGACGAGCTCCTTGCCGACCCCGCTCTCCCCGGTGATCAACACGTTGCTCGGCGTGCGGGCGGCGAGCATGATCTGCTCGCGGAGGGCCCGGATCGCGTCGCTCTCTCCGACGAGTGAGTGCCCGGCCACCCGTGGCTGGAGCGCGCGCTGCACGAGCCGGTCCTTCCAGATCGTCTCCCGATACCGGAGCAGGCCCTGGACACGCTCCTTGAGGAGATCGACGGAGAACGGCTTCTCGAGATAGTCGCTGGCGCCCCGGCGGAGGGCGGCGATGGCGGTTTCGAGCGCCGCGTACGCGGTCATCACGATCACCGCGGCGCGCGGGTTGAGCACGCGTGACCGCTCGAGCACCTCGAGACCGTCCAGCCCCGGCATGACGATGTCGGTGACGATGACGTCGAACTCCTCTTGCTCGACGCGGTTCAGCGCCTCCTCGCCGCTCCCGGCCGTCGCCACCCGGTAGCCCTCGGCGGAGAGAGCCCAGTTCAGGATGTCCTGGATCGCGGGCTCGTCGTCAACCACGAGGATCGACGCGGTCATAGCTGGGATCACCTTTGGTCTACGCTGACGCAGCCCTGGTGCTGCGAGAACATCCGGTCGCTGGCGGACACGCTCCGCTCGGCGGGGAGCCGCCGCCGTGTTTGCGCCACGCGCGGGGGCTTCGCTCGGTTCGCGACTTTAACACAATAGCCCGTTTGGTCATCTGGGAGCAAGGATCGGCCGGACCGTCTCGCGCGTGAGAACCTGAACCCGCTTCGGTCGCAGGTGTGAGAACACCGCGCCATCTCTTCCCGCCAGACTGTTCGGGATATTTCCGCCTTTTCCAGTCTTTAGCTTTGATGGCCCTCCTGGCATCGCGCTTGCGCTCCCGCTGGCCGCTCGTTCAACCCGCGAGTCCGTGCATTTCGCGCAAGGAGCAGAAAAAGACATGAGCAAGGCAAGAAACCGACTCCTGTTCACGGTCGCGGTGGCGGCCATCCTCCTGTTCGGGGCATCCCGGGACCTCCCAGCCGTTTTTGGAGCCCGCGACCCCGGCGTTCGGGGTGGCCCGGCCGGAGCGGGAGGTATGTTGGCCGGCTTGACCGCGGATGAGATCGAGATGTTCACCGCCGGGCATGCGGATTTCGCTGAGGAAGAGACCGTCGCCGACGGCGTCGGACCGCGCTTCAACTTCGTGAGCTGCGCGGGCTGCCATGCGCAACCGGCCGTCGGCGGCACGAGCCCGGCTGCGAATCCCCTGTTCCGCGTGACGGGGGATCTGCAGTTCAAGGGCAACGTCTTTCCGTCTTTCATCACGCCCAACGGGCCCGTTCGAGAAGCGCGCTTCCAGTACAATCCCGACGGCTCCCGCGACGGCGGCGTCCACGCCCTGTTCGTGATTACCGGCCACCCGAGCGCCGGCGGTTGCGGCATCAGGCAAGAAGACTTCGAGACCCAGATCCGCAACCGCAACATCATCTTCCGGATTCCCACGCCGACATTCGGCACGGGACTCATCGAGTCGATCGCCGACACCGCGATCCTCAACAACCTGAACGCGTACTCGTTCATCAAGAAGAGCTTCGGCATCAGCGGCCGTGTCAACCGGAACGGCAACGACGGTCGCATCGGTCGGTTCGGCTGGAAGGCGCAGAACCCGTCCCTGCTGATTTTCTCCGGCGAGGCGTACAACGTCGAGATGGGGATCACCAGCGAGGCGTTCCCGATCGAGCGTGACGAGACGACGAGTTGCCAGTTCGCGACGGTGCCCAACGATGTGACCCCGAGCGTCAATAAGATCCCCGCCATCGTGAATTTCGCCAACTTCCAGCGCTTCCTGGCGCCGCCCACCCCGGTGTCGAGCTTCGGCACCGTGTCGGAGAACTCGATCCGCCGGGGCCGTTATCAATTCACGAACGTCGGCTGCGCTCTCTGCCACACAGCTCAGCTTCAGACTGGCCATGCGACCGTCGCCGCTCTACGTGGCAAACCGGTGAACCTCTTCTCTGACCTGGCCGTGCACCAGATGGGCCCCGGCCTGGCCGACGACATCCTGCAGGGAGGAGCCCGCGGCGACGAGTTCCGGACCGCGCCGCTGTGGGGTCTCGGCAAGCGGATCTTCTTCCTCCACGACGGTCGGACGACCGACCTCGAGGTGGCGATCCAGGCGCACAGCAGCGGAGGCAACTCGCAGTTCGGGCCTTCGGAGGCCAATAGCGTGATCAACAACTTCAACCGTCTCTCCGACAGCGACCAGCAGGACGTGCTCAACTTCCTGCGATCGCTGTAGGCTCGCGCGTCAGGGCATAGGAAGGCCGCGACGGGCGAGCTCGCCCTCGAGATCGAGCTCGGTCGTTCGCGCGGAGACCCCTCCCGGCACCGTCCAGAAGATCTCGAACTCGAGCCCGTCCGGGTCCTTGGCGTAGAGCGATAGGCTCACGCCGTGATTCGACGACCCGACCAGCGCCCGGGCGTCGATGAGTCGCTGACGCGCGCGCGCCAGGTCGGTGAGGTCATCGACCTCCCAGGCGGCGTGATACATGCGCGCGACCCGCTCGTCGGGGCGCGGGACGCCGGTCTGCTCGAACAAGCAGAGATTGTGATCGTCCGGCGTTCCAGGGATCTTCAGGAACGCGGCGTTCGGAGAGCGCCGCTGGACCTCGAAGCCGACGACGTCGCAATAGAAGCGCACGCTGCGCTCGACGTTCGCAATCCAGAGAACCAGGTGCTGCAGCCGCTTGAGCCCGGTCCCGGTCTTGGTGGCGCTCATCGAGAGTCCTGGGGATATTCCACGCTGACGGTGATGGCCGCGCAGGCAATGAGGGTGTCCGAGCTCGGTGAACGCAGGCCGCCGCTGACGGCGTGGACGGTCACCTCGCCGTGCGGAAGCTCGCGCCGGACGATGTCGAGCTTCACCGAGTCCGGATCGGGGACGCCGACGGTCACGTCGACCAGCATTCGGCCGCCGCGCTCGCGGACCTCCTGGAACAGCGGCAAGCTCGAGTGCCTGATCGCGTCCGACACCGCGCGACAGGCGGCCTTGGTCGAGTCTCGCCCGTGCACGTCGACACCCATCCCGAATTCCAGCACGCTCGGTTTTGCGCTCACGGTGTCCCTCCCTGATCGGCTCACACCCGCGCGAACACTCCGTCGATCCGACCGCACCCGAGCGCCGGGCCGACCGCACGGATTCGCCCCACGGTACCGTCGTCATCTTCGTCGAAATAGAGCTCGAGCGGCCAGGATTCCGCTTCGAAGGCTCCCGGCGCCTTCGGCTAGCCCGGAAGACCTTCCACGAGGATCAGCCGCGGGATCAAGCGCTATTCGCTCGTTCCCATCCGGGTCGCGTCGACGAACTGCTCGGTCGCGTCGTCGATGGCGCGGCCCTTGCGACCTGGCGCGTGCAAGACGTAGAGCAGGCGTGGATCGACCTTGGTCTGCACGGGTGGCGGCAGCTTCATCTCGTACGTGACGGGGCGATGATGATCGGCCAGCAAGAGCTTGGGATCGAATACGCGGTCGAACTTCCAGAGACTCCTGACGAAGTTCGTCTGTCCATGCACGAGGTGACCGAGCACGATCGTCGTCAGGTCCCGGAGCGCGGCCCAACCCATGTGCTTCAGCGCGAGCACGCGCTGGGTGCGGACCAGCTCCTCGTAGAAATCGGCCAGCGGCAGGCGCGTCGGCAGCACGGCGTGCTGGATGTCGTAGAGGCGATAGTCGCGCGTGTGGATTCGCCGCGCCTCGGTACGCCAGGTCTCGGTCCCCGGATACGGCGTGTTGACGGAGATGTTCACGATCTCCGGAATCTCCATGCACCACTGGCGGACGACGGCGAAGCGTTCGCGGTCCCAGTCGGGGTCGGCGATCAGGTTGATCGCGACCTGGATGCCGAGCGAGCGCGCAAACTCCAGGGCCTCGAAGGCGTGGCCGAGCGAGATCCGCTTGCGGTACTTGCGCAGGCCCTCCTCGTCGATCGCCTCGAGCCCGAGGAACATGTACTGCAGGCCCAGGCGCGTCCACATCCGGAACACGTCCTTGTTGCGCAGCAGCACGTCGCCTCGCGTCTCGAGGTAGTACTGCTTGCGAATCCCGCGGCGCGCGATGGCCTCGCCGATCTCGAAGCCGTGCTTGGCCTGCACGAAGGCCACGTCGTCCACGATGAAGACGCCGGGCTCCCGGATCGAGGCGAGGTCTTCCACCGCCCGCTCCGGGCTGACGACGCGGTAGCTTCGGCCGTAGAAGGTCCACGCGCTGCAGAAGGAGCAGTCCCACGGGCAGCCGCGCGCGAACTCGATCGACGCACATGGATCGAGCGTACCGAGAAAGTAACGGCGCCGATGGCGGAGCAAGTCGCGCGCCGGGACGAGCACGTCCAGGTTCTCGACCAGCCCCGCGGGCGGTCCTTCGCCGCCCAGGGAGACGACACCGGGGACCTGCGCGATCGACCGCCGATCGTGCTCGACGGCTTCGAGCAACTCGGACACCGAGGCCTCGCCCTCGCCCTTGAGGATGCAATCGATCGCCCCGCCGGCGTGCTCGAGCAGCTCCTGAGCGGTGAACGACGCGCTGTGGCCACCGACGAAGATGAACGTGTCGGGCCGGCGGGCACGCGTCAGCTTCGCGAGATCGACCACCTCGGGGACGTTCGCCAGGTAGTTGCAGGAGAACGCGATCACGTCCGGTTGCCAGTCGTCGACGAGCCGGAAGTAATCCTTGTGGGTGCCCGCCTGCAAGTCGATCAGCCGCGCCTCGTGGCCGGCCCGACGAACGGCCGCAGCCACCAGCTCGAGCCCCAACGGCTCCAGCCGCAGGAAGATCTTCGTGTACATCAGGGGACCAGGGTGAACGGCCAAGACTCGCATGGCTCGGGCCTTCAGAGTACCCCTATTGTCTCGACTCGGCCATCCGGACTAGCCGCGAACCGCTCCAGGCCGGCCGTCCTCGACCACGAAGGTCGCCAGCGTGTCCGCCTCGGCCCCCGGCTGGGTGACGCTCCGAACCGTGCGCAGGTCGGCACGGAGCCGCTGTCGCGTGATCTCCATTCGAACATAGCCACGCCGCGTACCGTTGCCGAGCCGGATGTGCGGGTTGTCGGCCAGCAACACGTCGAGCTCGGCCTGGGGGCGCCTGAACTGCGAGGTGATGGAGGTGCCGACGAACTCGCTCGCAACCACCGGGGAGCGCGCATCGTCGAAGTCGGGCTTGAGGTCGGCCACCCAGAACGAGTGCACGTCGCCGCCGAGCACGACCGGGTTGGCCGGCTTGCGCTGGCCGAGGTAGTCGAGCAGACGCCGACGAGCCGCGGGATAGCCGTCCCATCCGTCCGTCCAGAACTGCTGGCCGGGCCCGGGCTTGCGATCGAGCTGAGCCATGAGCGTCTGCTGGCCGATCACGTTCCAGCGCGCGGGCGAGCGATCGAGCCCCGCCATGAGCCAGCGCTCCTGCGCCTCGCCGAGCATCGTCAGACGCGGGTCGAGTCGCGCTTCGCAGTCTTCGACGACGTTGGCTCCGCCGCGGCCCGGCGCGGGGCACGGCTGGGGCGAGCGGTACTGGCGATCGTCGAGGAGATGAAACTGGACGAGCCGGCCGAACGCGACGCGCGTGTGCAGGCGCATGTGGGGCCCGAAGGGCACCATGGAGCGGCGCAGCGGCATGTGCTCGTAGTAGGCGCGGTAGGCCGCGGCGCGGCGCTCCAGGAACCACTCGGGAGTGTCCAGATGCTCCGAGCGATCGTTCGCGTAGTCGTTCTGAACCTCGTGATCGTCCCACGTCATGAGCCACGGACAGGCCGCGTGCGCGGCGCGGAGATCGGGATCGCTCTTGTAAAGCGCGTGCCGGATCCGATAGTCGTCGAGCGTGTGCGGCTCGGGAGCGCCGTGCTTGCGCACGTGATCCTGGCCCCACGACGATTCGTAGATGTAGTCACCGAGGTGCACGATCAGATCGAGATCGTCGGCGAGCATGTGGCGGTACGCGTTGTAGTAGCCCTGCTCGTATTGCTGGCAGGAGGCGACGGCCAGGCGCAGGCGCTCGTTGGTGCCGTTCGCGGGGGGCGCCGTTCGTGTGCGACCGACCGCACTCACCTCACCGCCCGCTCGAAAGCGATACCAGTACCACCGACCCGGCTCGAGATTCTCGACCTCGACGTGGACCGAGTGCGCGAACTCGGGTGTCGCGCCGACGATCCCCCGCTGGACGATCCGTCCCATGCGATCGTCGGTCGCCACTTCCCATTCGACCTGGACGACCTCTGGCGGCATCCCGCCCCCCGGCAGGAGCGGGGACGGTGCCAGGCGGGTCCAGAGCGCGACGCCCGTCGGGGCGGGATAGCCCGAAGCGACGCCGAGCGTGAACGGCGGCCCCGAGACCCGCGGGTCGGCCCAGACGCGGCGGATGAACGCGGGGGCGACGAGCGTGGCGCCCAGCGCCAGCGCGCCCGTCACGAACTCGCGACGCCCGATGCGTCCGGTTCCGGCCGTGCGGATCTTCGTCATCGCCCCTGCGAAGCATAGACGTCGCGGGGCGTGGAGGACAAGAAGCTCGTCGAGGCGATCGCGATAGGACGGGGCGTCCGAATGGACGCCCCGTCGGTTACGGATCAGCTACGCTGGTAGACCGTCTTCATCGCGCGGTCGCCGCGCGGGCCGTGCATGGTGGTATCGATCGTCAGGACACGGCCATCCGGCGACAGCGTCCAGACCGACTGCCGCGACATCGTCTGGTCACCCTGATCGGTCTTCTTCGTGCGCGTATGAGTCACGACGAGCCGGTCGCCCTCGAAGATCGAGCGGGTCACGACGTTGCCGTGGTAGCCCTGCTCGATCTGGTCGCTGCCATCGGCAACGATCGTGTCGGTCATCGAGCGCTGCCGGGTGCCCTTCGCGAAAGTCCGGGTGACCTTCAGCGTGTTGCCCTGTTGGGCGACCACGAGCGTCACCTGGGGCGGCTGCTGCGGCTGTTGAGGCTGGACCTGGGCGTCGGGCGTTCGCTGGCCTCGACCCTCGTGTTGCGGAAACTTGCTCTGCGAGCGGTCGAGCACCCACGAGCCGGTGAACTGCGGCTCCGCCTGGGCGGCGGCCACGCCGATCCCGAGCAGGAGCAAGGCCATCATGCCAATCGTGCGTTGCAGGCGTCTCATAGCTCCTCCTTAACAAGAACTATCTGGCCGTACGACGGCCGGCCGTTCCACTTTGTTTACGGTGGACCAGCCGGTATCCTGTGGCGCGCCCCGCCGGCGCGATGAACTCATACGCGGCGCGGGGGACCGTACAGGGAGGCGCGAGATCATGGACGAGTGGACGGGTGGGCGAGCGGTCGTCGAGCTGCTGAAGGCCGAAGGTGTCCGGCAGATATTCGGAATCGTCGGCTCGACGTTTCTGGACGTCCTGGACACGCTCTACCACGATTCGAGCGTCGAATACATCAACGTGCGCCACGAGCAGGCCGCCGCGTTCATGGCCGATGGGCTGGCGCGCGTCACCGATCGGCCGGGCGTCTGCCTCGTGACGAGCGGTCCCGGCGCCACCAATCTGCTGACCGGCGTCGCCGCGGCGTACGTCGCCCACTCGCCGGTGGTGGTGCTCGTCGGCGGAATTGCGCTCGACCACTATCAGAAGGACGCGTTTCAAGAATTCGACCTGGTCGGTATGTTCCGGCCGGTGACCAAGCAGGCACTTCAGATCACCAAGGCCGACCGCATCCCCGAGCTCTTGCGGGGCGCGCTGCGCACGGCGATGAGCGGCCGCCAGGGTCCGGTGTTCGTCGAGATCCCGCGTGATGTGCTCAACGGTACGCTCCCGCCGACGGCGGCGCTGGCGCCCGGCCGCTACCGGGTCACCCATGCGCAACCACCGCACGCGGACGTTATTCGCGAGGCGGTGCAGCGGCTGCGGCAGGCCGAGCGTCCCCTGCTGCTCGTCGGCGGCGGGACCAGCCGCGCCGGCGCCAACGAGCTGGTGGTTCAGCTGAGCGACCGCTACGGCATCCCGATGATCACGGCGTACGGACGAAACGACGCCGTCCCCAATGCGCATCCGCTCTATCTCGGTCCGCTCGGACGCGCGGGCGCGCCCGAGGCCGCCGCCGCGTGCCGGCGGGCCGACCTGATCCTCGCGGTCGGCTCACGCCTGGCTCAGTTCACGACCCAGTTCGACGACCGCTACATCCGCTCGGGCACGGCGATCGTGCAGATCGACCTCGAGGCGCGCGACATCGGTCGCTACTATCCGGTGGCCGTCGGCATTCACGCCGACGCGCGCGAGACGTGTCAGGCGCTGCTCGCCGCGCTGGCCCAGGGCGGCGGCCCGGCGCGGAACGAATCATGGCTGCGTGAAGCCGAGACCTTGCGGGCTCAGCGTCAGGCGCGACTGGCCGCCGAGGAAGGGCTCACGGCGAAGCCGATGAAGCCGCAGCGGGTCTATGCGGAGCTTCGTCGCGTGCTCCCGCCGGAGACGATCGTCACGCTCGACGCCGGAGCCGCTCCGGCCTACGGATACGATCGACTGCGTTTCGCGCGGCCGCGCACGTTTCTCACCCCGCTCGATCTCGGCGGCCTCGGCTTCGCCTTCCCCGCGGCACTGGGCGCCAAGCTCGGTCGCCCGGAGGCGCCGGTCGTCGCGATCCACGGCGACGGCGGCTACCTGATGAACGCCCAGGAGCTCGAGACCGCGGTACGGCACGGCATCGGGGTCGTGACGATCGTGATGAACAACAACTGCTGGGGATCGGAGAAGGCGTATCAGAAGCACTTCTATGGCGGGCGCTACATCGGCTGTGACATCGGCAACCCGCGCTATGACCAGTTCGCGCGACTATTCGGCGCCGCCGGCTACTACGTCGAACACCCCGACCAGGTCGGCGACGCGGTCAAGAAGGCGCTCTCCGAGAACTCACCGGCGGTCATCGAGATCCCGATCGATCCCGACGAGTTCCCGACGCCGGTCGCCGCGGTCCGCCGTCCCGATTAGGGTCCGCTCGAGCTAGTAGCGGCTGATGTGGAGATTCACGCCGTGGCTCGAAGCCGGCTGCACGGTCACCTCGCCGGTGCCTCGCAGCAACGACGTACCGGCGCGAGCGAAGGCGTCGGTGAGCGTGTGGAAGTCCTCGGCGACCATCGACAGCGCGACCAGTCCCTCGATGCCGCCAACTTCCTCCGCCGGCACCACCAGCACCGTGCCTCGACCGACCGCCAGCATCGTGCGCGGACCACTGTTCATCGCGACCTCTTCGAGGCCGAAGTGTGAGCGGAGCGCGTCGCTCGCGCGCCTGACGTCGGAGGCGCCGATCACGAGCCGCTTGAGCCGGAGCGGCGCCGGCACATCGTCCGCCGTGGCGGACGACGGCGTCGCCAGCTCCACGAGCACGCCGCCACATGCCCTGGGATGCACGAACGCGATCTGTCCGGCGAGCCCGGGCCGCGGAGCCTCGTCGAGCAATTCGACGCGCATCTCCTTGAGCGAGGTCAGCGTCTTGACGATGTCGGGGGTGTCGAAGCAAAGATGGTGGAGTCCCTCACCGCGCCGGGCCAGGAAGCGCCCGATCCCCGACGACGGCTCCAGCGGCTCGAGCAGCTCGATCTCGCTCTCGCCCGCGCCGAGCAGGGCCGCACGCACGTGCTGGTCGGGGATCGTCGCCTCCTTGATGAGCGAGAGCCCCAGCGTGTCGCGATAAAAGCGGTAGGCCTCTTCCAGCCTATTCACGACGATGCCGACGTGGTGAATGCGTCGCATCACGCGTCTTTCCCCCTTAACGAATGAACGGCGCGACGCTCCGTGAGGACGCGTCGCGGATACGAATTCGATGGTGCGCCAGAAGCGTGGGCGGCAGCCCCCGCAACGGGAAATATTCCAGGGCCAGCGTCTCGTCGCAGGTCTGCAGTGTGCCGCCGCGCACCGTGCACTCGAACGACATGCTGATGTAGTGCCAGACGTTCCCATCGGGATAGCGGACGAGCTGCAGAGCCGGCGCCGAGTACACGCCGATCAGCCGCCGTGCCTTGACGATGAGCCCGGTCTCCTCGTGCACTTCGCGCGCGACGGCGTCCAGGACGGATTCGCCGATCTCCACCGAGCCACCAGGGAGGCCCCACTGCCCGCCATCCGAACGTTGCTGGAGCAGCAAGCGACCGCGTCGATCGAAGATGACGGCGGAGACGGCGGGGCGGACTCCGATGGCACGCGTGGGGTCACGCTCGAGCGTGATCACCCGATCACCCTACCCGACGCAGTTGTCCTTCGCAATGTTTTGCGCTGCGTCAGCGATGCCCGGTCTCGGCGGATGAGCGCGGCGCTCAGGCGCCCGCGGCGCTGAACAAGCGCTGGAATTGCTCCCAACCCATCGGCGGGACCGCGCCGATCCTCGTGTTTTCGTCGACATGCGCCGGAGTTTTCATGCCCACGAGCGCCGTGCCGATGCCGGGCGTCGAGCGCACGAATTGGAGCGCGCGCTGCGCGTCCGTGGCGAGCCCGGGAATGTATTGGGTCATCACCGGCGGCAGCCGTATGAGCTGGCCCTGGTAGAGCGAGGCCGAAGCCATCACGGAGACACCGAGCTCGCGCGCCGCCTCGAGCACCGGAACCACGCGATCTTTCACCCGCTGGTTGGCCCGCGTGAAGGCTTCGGTCATCCCGAGGTTGTACGGCAGCTGGATCACCTTGAAGTGGTGATCGGCCCCTCCCACGTCGCGGGCCGCGGCGACGAGCTCGGCGAGCGACAGATAGTCGGGGGCACTCGGATCCACGCGATAGCCGGTCCACGTCGCGGTGCCGTAGTGCGCGACGCAGCCGGCGGAGACCGCTTCTTCGAGCGCTCCGAACGCGGCGCGCACCCGGGTCATGAACTCGGCGCGATCGACCTCGCCGAGCTGGGTCTCGGGATTGTGGACGTAGTAGACGTCCAGCGTCTCGAGGCCGAGGTTGGCGCGGCTCCGCTCGATCTGGTCGCGCAGGTAGCGCGGCGTCATGCAGTGGGCGCCCTTGACCACGTCCCCCGGCTTGATGATGCCCGTCTCGACGTACGTGGACGCGAAGTAAGCGCGGGGATCGCGCGGCACCGCCCCATCGAAGGGGATGAATCCACCCTTCGTGGCCACCACGACCTCATCGCGCCGAACGACGTCCCGGCTGATCGCGGTGCCGAGGGCGGTCCGGATCGCCCGCTCGCTGCGCTGGTGACGGTAGTTCACCGCCGTGTCGAGGACGTTGACGCCGAGCTCGAGCGCTCGAGCGACCGCATCCTGGTAGAGGACGTCCGTCGCGCCGTCCTCCGGCCCGAGATAGGTGCCGAGGCCCAGGGTCGAGGACCCCGCGCCCCCCGCCAGCTCGCGAAAGTGGCCGGCCGCCAGGCGCCCGGCAAGCTTCTCCGCATAGCGCTGCGTGCCTTCCGCCGTCGCGCGGCCGGTGACCATCTTGCCTCCGGGGCTCATCGCATGGCCTGGGGCACGACGCGGAACGAGAAGCCGCCGCTCACGATGTGACCGTCGGTCGACAGCACCTGCCACTCGACGCGCCAGGCGCCGGGCGTCAATGCGGGCACCGCCCCGATCAGCCGATCGGCGGCGCCGTCACCCACCAGCACGGTGACCGGCCGCTGGACTCCACGCTCGTCGACCACGCGAATCGTGGAGAGCTTCTTCTCGATGCGATTGTTGAAGCGAAGTGAGATCTGCGGCGGTCCTTCGTTGAGAGTCGCGCCCGAGGCGGGCGACGACTCCAGAAGCAGCGAGTGAGCCGCCGCGCCTGCCGCCAGCCCGAGCCCGAGGGCGCCGGCGACCATGACGCCGCCGGCGGCGCGTATCAGCGCCAGTCGTCGAGCACGAGGTCCGAGGGGTCCTCGTAGTCCTCCTGTTTGCCCCGCTGCATCCTGATCATGGTGAAGTCGATCTGATATCCGCATTGGATGAGGACGTTGTACGCGGTCCAGTAGCGAGCATACACGGGGAGGATCACCCGTTGCACGCCGAGCTCCTGGCCGAACCCCTCGACGAGGGTGACGAACTGCTCGAGGTTCTCCGGCTTCTTCTGCGGCGGATCGATGGCGAGGAACTTCACGTACAGGGCGCCCGCCGGCGCCTCGCTCACGCCGGGCGTGTGACAGATCGCGAAGCCGATGAGGTCTCGGCCGCGCTCGAGCAGGAGCGTGTCGCCCAGGGCCAGGCCGTCGACGATCTCGATCTCCTTCGCGAGGTCCATGCCGCGGCAGATGGCGTTGGTGATCTTGTGGATCCGCGCGAGCGCCGCCTTCTTCTTCGCCTCTTCGAGCGTCGAGAATCGGCGCGCCGTCAACGTCGCCTTCGCCGCGGCCCCGCCCTTCGCCAGCGCCGACACGCGCGCGGGCCCGCGATCGATCGCGCGACTCATGATCGCCGTCAGCTGCTTGGGCCGGTACCCGAACTTGTGGTAGAGGTACAGGTGCTTGGGGCTCGTCGGGTACGTCACGCAGCCGTGCATCGTCGCCTTGTTCTCGTCGAAGAAATCTTGGGCCGCCCGGATGAGCTGCTGCCCGATCGTTTGATTGTGATAGTTCGTGAGCACGGCGACCGGCCCGAGGACGCCGACGCTGCCCCAGGTGACCGCGAGTGCCGCGCCCACGATCTTCGAGCTGTCCTCCTCGGCGACGAAGCAGCCCCACGGCTCCATGAGCCAGCGATGATGGACGTACTGGGCGCCGCCGAAGGCCTGGCGCGGGCGCGTGCCCAGTTGCCGCTCGAGGAAATCGCCGAACGTCTGCTCCATGACGTCGCGGACCTTGGAGAGATCGCCCTTGCGCACGCGACGGATCTGAACCTTGGGAAGCCGGCCCTGGGGATCGAGCCCGGCGCGATCGACGGTGGCCCTCACCGGGAGAGGCCCGCGAGGTCTTCCAGCAGGGTGATCACTCCGGAGTGATCGAGGCCGCCTCGCCCCTTGACGCGGAGGGCACTGAACAATTCCTGAACCGCCGCCGTCGCCGGAAGCGGCACGCCGAGGGCACGAGCGGATTCCATGATGAGCCCCAGGTCCTTGTAGTGCAGGTCGATCTTGAAGCCCGGGTTGTAGGTGTCGGCGAGGTAGTTCGGCTTTTTCTGATCCAGGCACTTCGATCCGGCGAGCCCGCCGGCGAGCGCGGTCAGCGTGAGCTCGCGGTCGAGCCCGGCCTTCTTCGCCAAGGTCAGCGCCTCGCCGAGCGCTGTCAGGTTGACCGCGACGATGATCTGGTTCGCGAGCTTGGTGAATCCGCCCGCCCCGAGCGGTCCCAGATGCGTGATGGTCTTGCCCATCGCCTGGAAGATCGGCAGGGCCTTGTCGAACACCGCCTTGTCGCCGCCGACCATGATCGAGAGCACGCCGTCGATCGCGCCCTTCTCGCCGCCGGACACGGGCGCGTCGAGCATCTTCACGGATTTCTCCGCGAGCGCCGCCCCGATCTTCTGCGACACGAGCGGCGAGATCGTCGACATGTCCAGGAGCATCAGGCCCGACCGTGCACCCTCGATCACACCATCACGGCCCAGCACGACCTGCTCGACGTCGGGCGAGTTGGGCAGCATCGTGATCAGGACGTCGGACTGCGAGGCCACATCACGCGGCGAGGTGCCGACTTTGGCGCCCGCCTTGGCCATCTCGTCGACGGGTCCGCGGCTGCGGCTGTGGACCACCAGGGGGTAGCCCGCCTTCAATAGGTTCCGGGCCATCGGGCGTCCCATGATGCCAAGACCAATAAAACCAATCACTTGCGCCATAGGACCCCCATGATCCGTGTCGAACGAAGTGACAACAATTAGCACACCGGCGCGGAGGGGGTCAAGAGACGGCCGCTCGGTGAGTCTCGGAGGCGTGCGCTAGTGATCTACGACTTCTTGCCCCAGAGGTCCTTCGCGAGCCAGTCGAGGCCGAGCTCTTTCAGCGTTTTGGGCCAGGGTTTGCCGGTTTTGCGATCGAAACCGACCTCGGCGTACCAGGTGTCGAGCATCTTTTCCCACTGTGCGCGGATCGCCTGGCCCTTCGCGGGACCATCGACCGGGGTCGAGCCGTATCGAGCCGACGGATATTCCATCGCGCCGGTGTGGCCGCAGCGCAGCGCGGTCGCCCGGTTGATGACCGCCGTGCGCCGCCCGAAGCGCAGCGCCTCCTCGACCGTGAAGGTCCAGCCCGTCGCCGCCGAGAGGGCACGGCAGATGTTTTCGAGTCGGGTGCGCGAGGTGAAGATGCAGATCCCGAGCGAGTCCTCGAAGGCTCGCCGTCCGCGCAGCCCGGCGACGTACTTGGCGACCTGCTCGCCGTCGAAGGGATTGATGCGCGCGGGCTGCCCCACCTCCGTCGGATGGACGGGGTTGCCCGTCTCCATCGTCGCGGTGGACGAGGTGCAGGTGTCGAGCATCTCCTCCCAGCGCGCGCGGTGATCGTGGCCGCGCGGGGTCGCGCCCTTCTCGATGTAGATCGCGCACTCCTTGGCGAGCCCGCCGAGCTTCTCGGCGGCGCGCTTGACGCCCTCGGCCAGGATGGTGCCGAAGCCTTCGCGGCGGCTGACCATCTGAAGCAGCTTGTGGGCACCCTTGATGTCGCCCCACTTGAGCTCGAAGCCGAGCTGCTCGCGGGTGATGTAACCCTTCTCCTGGCATTCCATGACCCAGCCGCAGAGCCAGCCCCACTCGTTGACGTCGACACACGCCTTGTCGCACTCGGTGTTGAGCCAGGCGACGCCGTCACGGTCGGCCGCGCCGATCGCCCAGCCGCAGCCGGACCAGCCCTCGTACTCGGGCTCGTCGACGATCTTGCCCTTCTGGTCGCCGTGGCGAATGACCGACATGTGGCAATGGTGCATGCCGCACGCGTTGCACTGGTGGCCGCGGTGATCGAAGTTCTCGCGAAGCTTCGGCGCCTCCCACGCGCTCATGTCGGCGCCGGCGACGTTCGAGGTCAGGTTGGTCGTGTAGTTCTTGATCGGCAGTGCGCCCATCTTCGAGAGGTTCACGACGCCCGGCAGGGTGCCGAACTCGTAGAGTGAGCGCGCCGAGGCGTCGGTGCGGAGATCGTGCGACATGTCCTCGGCCGCCTGCATCACGCCCCGCGGATCGGCGGCGCGCAGCGCCTTCGTGCCCTTCACGATCGCGACCGCCTTGAGGCGCTTCTTGCCCATGACCGCGCCGCAGCCGTTCTTGGACGCGACGTGACCGAAATCGCCCTGAATGGCGGCGAAGCGCACGAGGTTCTCGCCGGCGGGGCCGATCGAGTAGACCGACAGCTGATGGCCGACGAGCCCGGTCTCGCTGTAGAGGGCGTTCTGCGTCTCCCACGTGTCCAGCCCGACGAGCGTCTTGGCGTCGCGAAGCTCGATGACGTCGTCGTTGATGTAGAGGTAGACCCAGTCCTTCGACTGGCCCTGGATGATGATCGCGTCGTACCCGCAATATTTCAGGTTCGTCCCGAAGAATCCGTTGGCTTGCGTCGAGGTCGGGCCGTTGGTGCCCGGGCCGATCGTGCAGACGGTGAGGCCGCCGGTCCCCCACACCGGAAGACCCGCGAGCGGGCCCGTCCCGAGCACGAGCCGGTTGTCAGGATGGTCCCATGCGACGTTGGCTTTGCCGCCCTTCGCAGCGGTCTCGCGATAGAGGATCATCGCGCCGAGGCCAACGCCGCCGAGCTCTGCGCGCATCCGCTCGGGGCCCCACGGCTCGGCCCAGCACTTGCGGCGCGTGAGGTCGACACGCAGGAGGTTGCCGGCGAAGGCGCCGGGGCGCGCGGTCGTGGCGGCCTTCGTCTTGGATTGCTTGGGCGCGGTCGCGGCTGCTGGAGTCATACGGCCACCGGGCTTTCCCCGGGCGCCTTCGACGGGCGTCCCAGGATGGTTTCGGGAAGCAGGCTGCCGGTCGTCTTGGTCGCGATGAACGCCGGCTTGATGTCGAACGGATTCTTCTTCAAATGGGCCTTCCAGGCCCCGAGCGAGACTCCGGACTGCACGAGTCCCTTGAGCATCCCGACGTCGTTGGTCGTCCAGATGTCGCTCGACGGGCCGAGGATGATCGCGCCCGTCAGCCGATCGCCGCGCCAGAGAAGCTTGCGATACGCCGGCCGGTCGACCTTGACGCCGCTCGCCGTCTCGGCCTTCGCCTCGTCCCAGGCGCCGAACGAGGCGACGTCGAGATGGCAGACCTCGACGATGTTGATGATGAGGCTGCCGCGATAGCGAACGTCCTTGCCGGCCATGTTGGCGCCCACGATGCGTCCGTGCTCCTGCGCCGTCGGCTCGATGGCGTGCACCGCGTTGGTCTCTCCGATCAGGTCGGGGCCCTCGGCGACGTCGCCGGCGGCATAGACGTTCGGGACGCTCGAGCGCAGGTGATCGTCGACCACGACGCCCTGACTGATCTTCACATCCGAACCCTTGAGCCAGTCGAGGTTCGTCCGGATGCCGGTCGCCATGATCACGACGTCGGCGACCAGGTCACCGCCCGCGGCCATCTTGAGCCGCCGCCGTCCCTTGGCATCGTCGATCCGGGTGAGCTTCGCGCCCGGGCGCACCGCGACACCGTTTTTCTCGAGCCACGCCTGGACGAGCCCGGCGCCCGTGTCGTCGATCATCCGCGGCAGGATGCGCGGAGCCACTTCCACAATCGTCAGCTTGGCGCCGAGCGAGAGGATGGAGTTGAGGATCGTGAACGCGATGAAGCCGGCTCCGACCATCACCACGTGGCTGCCCGGCTGGATCTGCGCCAGCACGCCGCGCGCCTGATCGAGGGTCCAGAACGAGTGGACTCCCGGACCCTCCGCGCCCGGAACAGGCGCGCGGACCGCCGATGAGCCGGTCGCGATCAGGCAATCGTCGTACTCGACGGCCGTGCCATCGTCGAGGGTGCACACGTTGGCCTTCGTGTCGAGCGCGCTCGCTCGCTTGCCCAGCTGCGTGGTGACGCCCCAGTCGGCCAGCACCCGCGCGGTCGCGGTGAACACGTGCGACTCGGCGATCGAGCGGTCGAGATAATACGGCAGGACCATCCGCGAATAAGGCTTCTCCGCGCTCACCAGGGTGATCGTCGACCGCTCGGCCTCTTCCTCGCGAATCGTCCGGATCGCGTTCATCCCGGCAGTGCCGCCGCCGATGATCAGGTGACGGCGTGCCATCAGCGTGCCTCCGCGAGAACCCGCGCGGTCCGCTCGCGGGCGAAGTCGCCGAGCCAGTCTGCCGTCTCGACGTCCTCGTAGGTGATGGCGGCCGTCGGGCACGCCTCCGCGCACGCCGGGGCGCCGCCGCACAGGTTGCACTTGAACGCCTTGCGCGTCGTCGGGTCGTAGAACATCGTCCCGTAGGGGCAGGCGATCGTGCAGAGCTTGCAGCCCACGCAGCGGTCGTCGAGCACGTCCTTGGCGCCGACGGCGCTGATCGTGATCGCGCCGACCGGACACGCCGTCATGCACCACCCCTCATCGCACTGGGTGCACGTGTACGGCGCGTACGAGGTATGTCCCTCGAAAGGCGAGACGCGGATCACGGACTTGGCGGGCTGGTAGTCGCCGGTCTGCATGTACGAGCACGCGAGCTCACAGCGCAGACAGCCCGTGCACTTCTCCGGATGGATCTTGAGAACCCTCAACGTTTCTTCCTTTCGCCGCGTCGACGAGCCGTACCACGCTCGAGCCGACCGATGAATTCGTCGAGCGGGATCGCCGCCATCGTCATGCCGGCGACACCGCCTCGCGCGCCGAGCTCGACGGACACACGCGAGATCGTCGCGTTGTCCGGCGCCTCGATGATGGTGACGAAATCGTACGGGCCCAGCACCGCGTACTGGGCGACGACGCGGGCTCCCATACGCTGCACGTCGGCGTTGACCTTCCGGATCCAGCCAGGCCGCCCGCGGAGGACCTTGCGCCCCGATTCGGACAGCGTGCTCAGCATGACGTACGTCGCCACGATGGCCTCCTCAGCCGTTCACGCCGGGCCAGCATATCAGACCGGTGATTCGCCGCTTGATGCTCTCAGAAACATATAGATCGACGAGAAATCCTTCCGCCCGAACCCGTGCGATGACGCCAGGCGGAGCGCCTGCTGCGCCGCCGGGGCCACGACCACCGGCACGCGCAGCTCGCGCGCGGCGTTGACGACCAGCCCGAGGTCCTTCGCCATCAGGTCCGTCGTGAAGCCCGGCGCGTAGTCGCGGCTCGAGGGCGCCTTGCCGACGAGTCCGGGCACGGGATGCATGTGCTCCATCACCCACGTGTTGCCCGACGACTTGGAGATGACGTCGGTCAGCACCTTCGGATCGACCCCGAATCCCTCGGCGATCCTGAACGCCTCGCTGACGGCGACGGCGGCGACGCCCGCGACCAGATTGTTGCAGAGCTTGGCGACTTCACCCGATCCCACCGGCCCGACGCGAATGATGTTCGAGCCCATCGCCGCCAGCACCGGGCGGGCCTCCTCGAAGTCGCGCGCGTCGCCGCCGACCATGATCGCGAGCGTGCCGTCCGTCGCGCGCGGAACACCCCCCGACACCGGCGCGTCGAGGAAGCGCGCGCCGCGTCGGCTCACCGCCTCCGCGACCCGGCGCGACACGCTCGGATCGATCGTGGACATGTCGATGCAGAGCCGCCCGGCGCCGATGCCTTCCAGGACGCCGCCCGAGCCCAGGTACGCGGACTCGACGTGGGACGACGACGGAAGGATCGTGATCACCAGCTCGCTGTCCCTCGCCGCCGCGGCGGACGACGCGGCGCGCGCGGCGCCGAGCTTGACCGCGCCGTCCAGGGCGGCCTCGACCACGTCGTACGCGACCACGCTGTGCCCCTTCTTCAGGACGTTCGCCAGCATGGGCTGGCCCATCGCGCCGATTCCGATGAATCCGATCTTCATGGAGAAACTCCTTCGTGGCTCCTGCCGCGTCGGGATGATTTCGAGGGGCCGCAACGATCGCGCGCCCGCGCTATGATCGCGGGGTGCATCGAGCGCGTCAAGCCCCCCGGACCGTCGGCGGTCTGGTCCTCATCGCGCTCGCCGCGATCTCCTGGGGAACGAGCGGCTCGGTCATGACCGTGCTCGCCGCGCGCGCCGCGGCCAGCCCCTTGCTGGTCGGCGTGGCGCGGCTGTGGCTTGCCGCGATCTTGTTGTTGCTCGCGACGTCGCTCACGCCTCGTCCCTTCGTGATCGCGTCGGGCGACCGCTGGCGCTGTCTCGCGATGGGCGCGTGCATGGCGGGTTACCAGGCGGCCTACTTCACGGCGGTCACGCTCGGCGGCATCGCCGTGGTGGCACTCGTCGCGATCTGCTCGGCGCCCCTGATGATCGCGGCGCTCGCCCCCTGGCTCCTCGGCGAGCGCCTGGCGCCGCGCGTGCGCGCGGCGCTTCTGCTCGGCGTGCTCGGCACCGCGCTGCTCGTCACGTCACCCGCCGTGGCGCTCGATCCGTCGGCGCGATTTCTCGGCGGCGTGTTTCTGGCATTCGTCGCGGGTCTCGCCTACGCGCTCTATGTGCTCGCGGCGAAGGCCACGCTCAGGCGCTCGGCGCCGCTTCCCACGACCGCGGTCACGTTCACGATCGGCGCCGTGCTCCTGACGCCGGCGCTCTGGTGGACGACGGCCCCGCTGACCCAGCTGACACTCGCCTGGCCGTGGCTCGTCTATCTCGGCGGCGTGGCGACGGCGGGAGCCTACGCGGTCTACACGGTGGGGCTTCGGCGCGTGCCGGCGTCGGTCGCCGGCGTCACGACCTTGCTCGGTTTGGAGGCGCGCCTCGGCCGGCGGGGCCCCAGCCCCGCGACGGCCTGCAGCGCGCGGACAACTTTAGTTTGGAGGCGCGCCTCGGCCGGCGGGGCCCCAGCCCCGCGACGGCCTGCAGCGCGCGGACAACTTTAGTTTGGAGGCGCGCCTCGGCCGGCGGGGCCCCAGCCCCGCGACGGCCTGCAGCGCGCACTACGGTTAGATCGGTCGAATCGGCCGCGACACCGCCCGACTGAACGTGCAGTTGGGCACGACCGACGAGTGCTTGCCCGGGCCGCCCGCGACGATCACCAGCACGTCCTCGGGCGACGGCACCTGCGGCAGGAGCGCATCGTCGTCGGTGATCGCGTGCATCCAGCGCGGCCAGTCGTGGATCCCCCACATCCCGCCGAGCTTCAGGGTCCGCAGCGGAAGGCGCGCGTGCTCGAAGACGAACCGCTGGACGTCGGCCCGACTCAACCCGTCGCCCGCGATCGTCCTGGCGTGCTCCGGGCCCAGCACGATCAGGAGCTGACTCTGAGAGAAATACCAGCCGACGTTGGAGCCGAGCGACACCGCGGTGTCGGCCACCGTCGCGAGGATGCCGCCGGCCGTCGTCGACACGTGGTCGTTCACGTTGTGCGGCGGCTCGCCGCCGAAGACGGTGACGACGTTTTCCTCGTGCAGCGCGCCCCAGGGCGTAGCCTCCACGTGCTCCGCGATGCAGTAGGAGAACTTCGCGGGGCTGCCCTGAGTCGCCATATCATGACGGCCCGGCCACGCACCCCCGATGTTCAATAGAATGAGCCGGATCGCCCGACCGATCGTCGCGTTGCCGCGAAAGCCGGGACCGAAGCATCCGCTGCCGGAGTGCACGCCGAGTTCGGCCGCGATCGGGCCGTGCACGATCAGGAGCGGGGCGACCGGATGCGTCGTGGCCTGGACACCGTACAGATTGAACGAAGGGTCGAGCATGGCCTCGACCGCGGCGACGATCAGAGAGAACGCCGCGGGCTCACAACCGGCCATCACGGCGTTGACCGCGAGCTTTTCGAGCGTCGCCAATCGCCAGAGCGGCGGCATCACGCCGAGCGATCGGTCGCCCGGCGCCCCCCCGAGCATCGCCCGCACGCGGGTTTCGGTCGGAGGCACGATCGGCAAGCCGTCGCACCACTGCCGTTCGCAGAAGGCGGCGAGCACGGCCTCGGGCGTGTCGAGGACCGTGACGTCTGTTGTAGCGGGGTTTGTTGTAGCGGGGGCCGTGAGGCCGGCTTGGACCGAGGGTGGCCTGAGAGAGGTGCTGGCCGGCTCCGCACGCGCGATCTCGCCCGTCTCGCCCGTGCTACTACTGATTGACTGAGCGAGCAGGTGTGTCAACTGGTCGACGGCCTGGCGAGCTCTTCGGGAGATGCCCTCGCTACGCTCGCCACCGAGAGGATGCTCGATCGTGACGAGCGGAAGCCCGGAGATACCGAGCGCGCGCACCTCGCTCTGCGCGAGCCCCTGGAACACCGTCGTGCCGATGACCGCGCTGGGAGTTCCCGCCTTCGCCAGCTCGATGGCGTCGTGGAGACTCCACGACGTGCAGGATCCTCAGTCGGCGGAGCCGGCGAAGACGACGTCACAGTCCTTCGCCAGGCCCGCCAGAATCTCAGGAGCGGCCGGCGTCGCGGCGTTCGCCTTACGGCGCCGGATCACCGCTTTGACGCCGTGCTCTGCGGAGAGGATCGCGCCGATCTCGTCGGCAAGCAGGTCGAAGTTCGCCTTCCTGTTGTCGATGAAGCCCACGGTGCGACCGGCGAGTGATCGGGGAAGCTGGGGCACGGTGACCCCGCCGCTCCCGGCGACACCGACCGGGCTCAGGACGCGAATGTGGCTCATGTGGTTCTCCGTTTGATGCCGGTGGACCGGGCGAGCAGGCGCCCCAGATTCTCGTGCAGCTCGGTCAGGACCGTTCGCTTGATCGCGACCGTCACGGACTCGACGGGCTCGGGGTCGCCCTCTCGATGGATGACGAGCGAGCCCACGAACCTCTCCGCGCGCTCGTCGGTGGCCGCCAATCCCCTCAAGGTCAGAATTTCCCACGTCTCCGGCATGGGGCTATCTTAACCCAGTGGTCATCGCGCTCGACGTCGGGACCTCGTCAGCGCGCGCGGCGTTTTATGACGGTCGTGGTCGGGCAATCGCCGGGCGCTCCCACCAGGTGCAGTACACGCCCACGCTGACCCGGGATGGCGGAGTCGAGCACGATGCCGACCGCCTCCTGGAGGCGGTCGTCGCGTGTCTGGACGCCATCCATCCGAACCGGCCGCCCGAGGACACGCGCGCGGTTGGAATCGCGACATTCTGGCATGGCCTTCTCGGCTTCGATGCCGGCGGCCATCCGATCACACCCGTCTACATGTGGGCCGACACGCGCAGCGCCGCGGAGGCTCAGGTGCTTCGCTCGGCTCTGGACGACGAGGGCATCCACGCTCGGACCGGCTGCCATCTACACTCCTCGTACTGGCCTGCCAAGCTACGGTGGCTCGCGCGCGAGCGCCCTGCCGATTGCAGCCGGGTGGCGCGCTGGGGCTCGTTCGGGGAATTCCTCGACCTCAGCTTGTTCGGCAAGGCAACCACGAGCGTCTCGATGGCGTCGGGAACCGGACTCCTCGATCAGAGTACCGCCAGATGGGACGTCGAGGCCATGGCTGCGGCCGAGGTCGACGAGGACCGCCTCTTTCCCCTCAGCGACCGCAACGATCCGCGCCGCGGTCTGCGCGCCCCGTGGGCAAGCCGATGGCCGGGCCTCCGAACCGCGACGTGGTTCCCAGCCGTGGGCGATGGCGCGGCCAGCAACGTCGGCTCCGACTGCGTCGACCCCACCCGGATTGCCCTCAACGTGGGCACCTCGGCGGCGCTCAGGGTCGTGACAAAAGAGCAGCCGGTCCCGCCTCGAGGACTCTGGCGCTATCGAATGGACCACAACCATGCGATCGTGGGAGGAGCGACCTCGGAGGGCGGTAACATTTATGCTTGGTGCCGCCAGGTGCTGCGGCTCGGGAGCCACGACGAAGTCGAAGCCGCTCTGGCGGCCCTGCCGCCGGACGATCACGGCCTCACGATCCTCCCTCACCTGGCCGGTGAGCGATCGCCGGGATGGCGCGATGGGCGACGTGGAGCAATCAGTGGCCTACGTCTGGATACGAACAGTGTCGAGATCGTCCGCGCCGCCCTGGAGTCGGTGGCGCTTCGGCTCGCCGCCGTGTATGGCCTGCTGGCGCCCTGCGCGACAAGCGGCCACACGATCGTCGCTTCGGGTGCGGCGCTGGGGCACTCGCGGGCCTGGACCCAGATCATTGCCGATGTGATCGGACATCCGGTCACCTGGTCGATGGAGGCCGAGGCGACCAGTCGGGGCGCTGCCGTGCTCGCGCTGGAGGCGCTCGGGGTTCTGCCTGACCTGGCCTCTGCCCGTCAGCCCACAGGAGAGACATTCGTGCCCCAGCGGGCACATCACATTCGTTACCGTGAAGCGCTCGAACGCCAGCGCCGGCTGGACGAGAGGGTATGATCTGATCATGGCCTCCGACGCCACCCTGACCGTGTGCGCGGATCCCGCGGCGCTCGCCGAGACCGCCGCCAACCTCATCATCGACGTCGCGACTGAAGCCGTCCGAGAGCGCGGCCGCTTCATGCTGTGTCTGGCCGGAGGCGAGACGCCGCGCGCGACGTACGCACGGCTCGCGCTGCCCGCGTTCAGCGAGCGCGTGCGCTGGGATCGAACGTGGGCGTTCTTCGGAGACGAGCGTGTCGTGCCGCCGGATCACTCCGAATCGAACTACCGGATGGCGCACGAAACGCTCCTGTCACGCGTGCCCATTCCTCCCGCGCAGATCCTCCGGATGCGCGGCGAGGACGCCGATGCCGAAGGTGCCGCCGCCGCGTACGCCGCCGCGCTGGCCGAGGTGTTCGGCACGCGCCGGGGAGAGTTGCCGCGCTTCGACCTCGTGTTGCTCGGCCTCGGCGTCGATGGACATACGGCGTCTCTGTTCCCGGGCTCGCCCGTGCTTCGCGAGGTCTTTCGCACCGTCGCCGCGGTCCACGTGACGGCGGCGCAGATCCCGCAGCGGCTGACGCTCACGTTCCCGGTGCTCAACGCCGCCGCGCGCGTCATCTTCCTGGTCGCCGGCGCCGAGAAAGCGAAAGTCGTCAAGGCCGTGCTTTCCGATCAGGCCATGCTCCCGGCCGCGCTCGTGCGACCGATCGACGGCGAGCTCATCTGGCTGGCCGATCGGGCGGCGGCGGCGCTTCATCCGATCGGTGGGGCTCGTTAGCGATGCCGGCGATATCCGACGAGCCTTTCACGCTGGTGATCTTCGGGGCCTCCGGCGACCTGACGCGCCGGAAGCTCGTCCCCGCCCTGTGGAGCCTCTATGCCGCGCGCACCCTTCCGGAGCCGTTCGCGATCATCGGCAGCGCCCGGAGCGAGGTGAGCGGCGACGAGTTTCGGCGGCGCATGCGCGACGCGGTTCGCGAGTTCGCGCGGGTGAAGCCGCCTTCAGCGAACGTGTGGGACCGGTTCGCCGCCTCGCTCTCGTACGTGAACGGCGACCCGGCGGATCCCGCGCTCTACGCCTCGCTCGAGCGGGCGTTGAAAGACGTCGAGAACGCGCGGCCCGGCCCCGCGAACCGTCTCTTCTACCTCGCGACACCGCCGAGCCTCTACGACGCGATCGTCGAGAACCTCGGCTCCGCGGGCCTGGCGCGCCCCCAGGGAGGCTGGACCCGCGTCATCGTCGAGAAGCCTTTCGGACATGACTACGAGAGCGCGCGTGCGCTCAATAGCCGCCTCGGCCGGGTCTTTCGCGAGGAGCAGATCTACCGGATCGATCACTATCTCGGCAAGGAGACCGTCCAGAATCTCCTGGTGCTTCGGTTCGCCAACGGCATCTTCGAGCCCTTGTGGAACCGGAGCCACGTCGCCGAGGTCCAGATCACCGTCGCGGAGTCGATCGGCGTCGAGACGCGCGGCGCCTACTACGAAGAGGCCGGCGCGCTTCGCGACATGATGCAGAACCACCTCCTCCAGCTCCTCTGCCTCATCGCGCTCGAGCCTCCGGTGACCTTCGACGCCGGCCCGGTCCACGATGAGAAGAACAAGGTGATGCGCGCCATCCGGCCGATCGACCCGCGGAAAGTCGACGAGGTGGCGTTGCGCGGGCAGTACGGCGCCGGGTTCGCGGGCGGCAAGCAGGTGCCGGGCTACCGGCAGGAGAAGGGCGTTGCGCCGGACTCGAGGACCGAGACCTACGCGGCCCTGAGGCTCACCGTCGACAACTGGCGCTGGGCGGGCGTGCCGTTCTATCTACGCACCGGCAAGCGCCTGGCCAAGCGCGTGAGCGAGATCGCGATCCGCTTCCAGCGCACACCCCACATGATCTTCCACCGCGACCCGGCCGGCGGCGTCGATCCCAACGAGCTCGTGATCCGCATCCAGCCGGACGAGGGCGTGGCGTTGACGGTGGCGGCGAAGATGCCCGGGCCGGACCTCAAGCTCCTGCCGGTGGGCCTCGACTTTCGCTACGGCGAGGTGTTCGGCGCCGAGCCCCCGGAGGCGTACGAACGGCTCTTGCTCGACGCGGTCCACGGCGACTCGACCCTCTACGCCCGAGCGGACTGGGTCGAGCAGGCCTGGTCGCTCCTCGGCCCGGTGCTCGACGCATGGGCGCACGACGGAGCGCCCGCGCCTTATCTCTACGAAGCGAGTACTTGGGGACCGCCGGAAGCCGACGCCTTCATCGCTCGCGACGGAGGAGCTTGGCGAACGCCGTAGCGGAACGCCGGGTCGGGGGAGGGCCGTGGGGCGCCTCCGCCGACCCGCTAGCCAACACCCGCAAGGTTTGATCTCAGAGGGATCGTCGGCACAACGCTGACAACACGGGTCGGCGGAGGCGCCCCACGGCCCTCCCCCGACCCTGACCTGCCGCTACGTCGTGGCGCTGCCTACTTGGTTGTCGCTTGCTGCTGAGCGCGGCTGGCCGTCAGCTCGACGAACGTGAACCACCAGCCGTCCAGCACACGAACCTCGAGCGAGCTCCCGGACTTCTCGTAGACCTGCGTGATGCCGTGCTCCGCGGCGGAGGTGCTGCTGACGTGGCGCCAGCCGTTCGCCTCCAGCGTGGTCCGCATCGCGACGCTCAGGCTCTCGACCTCCAGCCGGCCCCGATAGACGAGCCGCGCGGCCTTCACCGTGGGCGACTCGATCACCGTGGACTTGCTGGGCTGGTACGTGAGCCCCTTCGGCACCGGGATGTCTTCGAACTCGCTTCGAGTGGCCCTCGATGACGTGGTGGCGCATCCGGCCGTGAGTGCGAGGACGAGGAACGCGGCGACCGTACGTTGAATGCTCATGCACGGAGCCTATCAGGGGCGCCACGGCGTCGCAAAGAAATTCGGGCTTACGGCAGCCGAACGAGGCGGGCGAAATCCGCGTCGACGGCCCGCGCGACCTCCGTCACCTGCCCTGGCGTCAGATTCTCGTCGAGGATCAGCACGACGATCGCGCGCCCGCGCTTGATTCTGCGCCCGACGTGCATCGAGGCGATGTTGACGTTCTCACGTCCGAGAATGGAGCCGATTCTGCCCACCATGCCCGGACGATCCTCGTAGGACAGGACGAGAATGTAGCCTTCGGGAGCGAACTCGATGTCGAGATCGCGGAGCCGGACGATCCGCGGCTGACCGTCGAAAACTGTACCAGCGGTGATTTTCCGTCCATCGCTGGTCTCGGTGGCGATGCTCACGACGCTCTTGTACCCCCTGGTCTCCAGCTGCCGCTCGATCCGCACTTCGACGCCGCGCTCGGCGGCCACCAGTCGGGCGTTGACGAGGTTCACCGGGCCGGCCATCACGGGACCGAGGAGCCCGGCCAGGACCGCGCGCGCCAGCAGCTCGGGGTCGCTCTCGGCGATCGCGCCCGCCAGGGTGATGTCGACCCTGGCCAGCCGCTCGGGGTCGAGCTGGACGCTGAAGCGCCCGAGGCGCTCGGCGAGCGCCACGAACGGCCGCAGCTCGGCCACCGCCGCCGGATCCCCGATCGGGATGTTCACGGCGTGCTCGACCAAGGCCCCGTCGCGGAAGGCGACCAGCTGGCGCGCGACGTCGACGGCGACGTTCACCTGCGCCTCGCCGGAGTTCGCGCCGAGGTGCGGCGTGACGACCATCCGCGGGTGCTGGATCAGCCGGCGGACCACCTCGCTCCGCGGCGGCTCCTCGCTCCACACGTCGATCGCCGCGCCGGCCACGTGGCCGGAATCGAGCGCAGCCAGCAGATCACCCTCGTTCACGATGCCGCCCCGCGCGCAGTTCACGATCCGCACGCCGCGCTTGGTGAGCGCCAGCTCGCGCGCGGCCATCATGTCCTCGGTCTCCGGCGTGAGCGGCACGTGGAAGGTGATGACGTCCGATTGGCGCAGGAGCGTCTCGTAGTCCGTGAGCCGCGCCCCGAGATCTTTCGCGCCGGCCTCGGCGATATAGGGATCGTAGACGAGCAGCTCGGACTCGAACGCGCGTAGCCGGGTGGCGACGCGCGAGCCGACCTTGCCGAACCCCACCACGCCGATCGTCTTCCGAAGGAGCTCGGCGCCGTAGAAGGATCGATCCCACTCGAGCGCCTTCAACCGGGCGTGCGCGTCGGGAATGCGGCGGACCAGCGCCAGCAGCATACCGATGGTGTGCTCGGCGGCGGAGACCACGTTGCCGTACGGGGCGTTGCAGACGAGGATGCCTCGCCGCGAGCAGGCTTCGACGTCGACGTTGTCGACGCCGACCCCGGCGCGGCCGACGATGCGGAGCCTCGGGGCGTGATCCAGGAGCTCGGCGGTGACCGCGGTCCCGGAGCGGGTGATCAGTCCGTCGTAGTCCCCGATGCGTGCGTGCAGCGTCTCGAGCGTGGGCTTGGCGAGCTCGTCGACCTGGATGCTTCGTTCGCGCAGATACGCGAGCCCCTCAGGGGCGATCGCGTCGACGACCAGCACCCGCATACGGCTCAGCCGAGCACGGAGTACCCACCGTCGACCGGGATCGCGGTGCCGGTGACGAAGTCGGATGCGGCGCTTGCCAGGAAGACCGCGACGCCCGCCATGTCCTCCATCGTACCCCAGCGTCCAGCGGGTGTCCGTCGGAGCACGTTGTCGTGGAGCTCCGGGACTTGACGACGCGCGCCGCGGGTCAGCTCGGTGTCGATCCAGCCCGGGAGCACCGCGTTCACCTGGATGTTGTCCTTGGCCCAGGCGGTCGCGAGCGATTTGGTCAGCTGGACCAGCCCGCCCTTGCTCGGACCGTACGCCGGCGAAAACGAGACGCCGAAGATCGACATCATCGAGCCGATGTTGATGATCTTGCCGCCGCCGGCCGCCTTCATCGGCGCGTAGGCGGCCCGCGAGCACAGAAAGGCGCTGGTGAGGTTGGTGTCGAGGACCTGGTGCCACTCGGCGAGTGTGTAGTCCTGAGGCTGCTTTCGGACGTTGGTCCCGGCATTGTTCACGAGGATGTCGAGACGGCCGCATCGGTCCACCGTCGACCGGATCAGCGCGTTCACCGCCGATTCGTCGGAGACATCGACCGCGATCGAGAACGGCTGCCCGCCGATCTTTTCGAGCTCACGAACCGCGGCGTCGGACTTCGTCTGGTTACGCGCGGCCACGACCACGCGCGCGCCCGCGCCCGCCAGACCGCGGGCCATGCCCAGGCCGATGCCGCCGTTGCCGCCGGTGACGATCGCGACTTTTCCCTTGAGGTCGAACATGCGGTCCTCCGGCCTCGATCTTACCCGAAGTCGTGAGACGGCACGTGGTGGCCGAGAGCCGGAAGCGCCTGGGCGCCGATCGCGCGTACGGAGATGACGCCGTCTTGCCGCTGCGCGATCCCGTCGACGACCAGGTACGGCTCGGACACCAGCGCCAGGCGATGACGCGCGAACACCGGCGGCGTCACGATCACGTTCGAGATCCCCGTCTCGTCCTCGAGGGAGAGGAAGACGAAGCCCTTCGCGGTCCCCGGGCGCTGGCGGACGATGACGCTTCCCGCCACCTGGATCCTGGCACCGTCTTCCACGCTGGCGAGCTCACGCGCGCTCAGGACGCCGCGGCGCCGGAGCGCCGTGCGGCGCAAGGTCATCGGGTGGCGGCCGAGCGTCACGCTGGTGCCGGCGTAATCGGCGGCGAGTCGCTCGATGTCCGTCATCTCGCTCAACGGGCTGGGCTCGGGCGGGGGATCCGCGAACAACGGCCCGGGGTGCGGCATCGCGGCCGTCCAGAGATTCGTCCGTCGCGTTCCGCCGAGCGGGGCCAGCGCCCCGATGGCCGCCAGGGTCTCCAGCTCGTCGCGATCGAGATGGGCCCGGCGCGCGAGATCGTGGATCGAGCCGAACGGACGCGCCTCCCGCGCCACGACGATCGCGCGGCCCACCCGCTCGCGCAATCCTTTGACATAGCGCAAGCCCATCCGCATCGCCGGACGCGCGCCGTCGATGGGCTCGATCGTGCACAGCCACTGCGAGCGCGTGACGTCGATCGGCAGCATTCGGAGCCCGTGGCGCTGGGCATCCTTCACGATGGTCGCCGGATGATAGAACCCCATCGGCTGGTTGTTGAGGAGCGCCGCGTAGAACGCCGCGGGATGGTGGACGCGCAGGTACGCGCTCGCGTAGGCGAGCAGCGCGAAGCTACTCGCGTGGCTTTCAGGAAAGCCATACAGGGCGAACGCGGTGATAGCGTGGACGATCTCTTCGGCGGCGGCGCCGTGAATTCCCTGCCGCGCCATGCCGGCGCGCAGCTTCGTCTCGACCTCGGCCATGAGGCGCTCGCTCCGCTTGAAGCCGAACGCCCGCCGGAGCTCTTCGGCCTCGGTCGCCGAGAAGCCGGCGGTGACCATCGCCATCTTCAAGAGCTGCTCCTGGAACAGCGGCACGCCGAGCGTGCGCCGCAGGATCGGCTCGAGGCTCGGATGCGGATACGTCACGGGCTCTCGGCCTCGCCGGCGCCGGATGTAGGGATGCACCATGTCACCCACGATCGGGCCGGGGCGGATGATCGCGACCTGCACGACGAGGTCGTAGAACCGCTCGGGCCGGACGCGCGGGAGCGTCGCCATCTGGGCGCGGCTCTCGACCTGGAACACGCCGATCGTGTCGGCCTCCTGGAGACTTCGGTACACGGCGGGATCGTCCGCCGGCAGTTGCGCCAGATCGACCGCGCCGCCGGTCTCGCGCACGAGCGTCAGCGAATCCTGGAGCACCGACATCATCCCGAGCCCGAGGAGGTCGACCTTGACGATGCCGAGCCCCGCGCAGTCGTCCTTGTCCCACTGGACGACGACCCGGCCCGGCATCGTCGCGGGCTCGAGCGGCACCACGTCGTCGAGCCGGCCCGCGGCGATCACCATCCCGCCCGAGTGCTGGCCGAGATGACGCGGCAGGTCCTGGATCCGCGTCCAGAGCGTGGCGAAACGCCGGATCCGCGGAGAGGTCGGATCGCAGCCGGCCTCGGGCAGGTGCTTCGTCAGGAGCTCCTCGGGATCCTGGTAACCCCAGTTGGCGACGAGCTGCGCGAGCCGGTCGCGCATGTCACGCGGCAGGCCGAGCACCTGGCCGACCTCGCGCGCGGCGCTCCGGCCTCGATAAGTAATCACGTTGGCGGTCATCCCGGCGCCGAGCCGCCCGTAGCGGCGATAGACGTGCTGAATGACTGCCTCTCGCCGCTCTCCGCTCGGGAGATCGAGATCGATGTCCGGCCATTCGCCGCGCGCTTCGCTGAGAAACCGTTCGAACAAGAGCTCCATGCCGACCGGATCCACCGCCGTGATCCCGAGCGCGTAGCACACCGCGCTGTTGGCCGCCGAGCCGCGGCCCTGCACCAGGATGTCGTGGGTGCGGCAGTGCTCGACGATGTCCCAGACGATCAGGAAATAGCCCGCGAGGTCGAGCCGGCCGATGAGCTCGAGCTCGTGCGCGATCTGACGGCGCGCGCGCGCGGCGAGTGTGCCCTCGCCGTAGCGCGCGCGCACACCGTGCTCGCTCAGCTCGCGCAGGTATCCGAGCGGAGTCTGGCCGGGGGGTAACGGGAACTCCGGGAACCGGTAGCCGAGATCTTTCAGGGTGAAGGCCAGCCGAAGCGCCAGCTCCCCGGTGTTGTCGAGCGCGTCGGGGATGTCCCGGAACAGCTCGGTCATCGCGCCCGCGCTCTTCAGCGCGCGCTCGCCGTTCGCCAGGAGACGGCGGCCGGCGTGTTCGAGATCGGTCTTCTCGCGGATGCACGTGAAGACGTCGGCGAGCGGGCGACCTTCCGGGCGCGCGAAGAGCGGCTGATTGGAGGCGACCAGCGGTACGCCGGCCGTGCGCGCGAGCGCCACCAGCCGCTGGAGGATCTGCTCCTGCTCCCGGAGATAATGGCGCTGGACTTCGACGAAGCAGCCCGAGTGCCCGAAGATCGCCACGAGTTGATCGAGCACGCGGCGGGCACCGTCGTCGTCGCCGGCCGCGAGCCTCTGGGCGAGCGGGCCGCGCCCACCGCCGGTGAGACACACGAGCCCCGCGGTATTCGGCTCGAGGTCGGCGAGGGTGAGCGCGGCCGCGCCTTTGGGAGCCCCGAGCTTCATCCGCGTGATCAGCCGGCAGAGGTTCTGATATCCCTCACGGTCCTCCACGAGCAGCGGCAGGCGCGAGCCGTCGGCCAGGGTGAGCTCGCTGCCGACGATCGGTTGGATGCCCGCATTCGTCGCGGCCCGGGCCAGCCGGGCTGCGCCGTAGACGCCGTCGCGATCCAGCAGGGCGATGGCGGGCATGTCGAGACGCGCGGCTTCGGCGGCGAACGCCTCCGGATGCTCGGCGCCTTCGAGGAACGAGAACGCCGACTGCGCGTGGAGCTCGATGAACACGGGTCAGTCGTAGACGCCGTCGAGATACCAGTGGCCGGTGAAGCGATCGCGGGCGAGCCGACAGAGCGCGCCGTCGGCGAGCCCGACGTCCCACTCGTCGCGCGCCCACGCCTCCCGATCCCACCACTCGCCCGACGCTCGCCACGGACCCGCCGAGGCTACGACGAGCCGTGCCTCCACGCGCGCCGGACGCTCCCCCGCCATCTCGACCTCTACGCGCCGCGCCGGCCGCATCCGCCGCAGCGCGAGCCGCGGCCTCCGCTGAGCGGGCGGGGGCTGAAGGACCTCGTCCTGTCGCGGAACAGCCTCTCGCCGTCGACGATCGGACGAGGCGGGCTCAGCCGGCGGCGAGAATGCGAGCATCGTGAAGGCATCGGCGCGGTGCGAGTCGACGAGCACCGGCGATCCCAGATTGTCGGCGCCGACGAGGGCGGCGAGGCGCGCGAGCACGGTGACGAGGTCGCGGGGAGCGGGCGCGGGCGGCTGCCAGAGCCCTCCCTGCCCCGCCGGCATCCGGATCGGATGAGCGCTGATCGCGACACGGATCACGGCGGCGGGCGGCGGATGCGCCTCGAGGTCGAGGACCGCCAGGGTGAGCATCGGCTTGACCTCGCTCATCGGGTACGCGAGCGAGACGTCCCGCGCATGATGGCCGCCGGAGGCGAGCCCCAGCCGGATCTCGAGCGCGTCGGCGACGAGCGCGACCGCCGCGAGCCGCCGGCAGAGCCGCTCCAGCACGGTCTCGAGCACACCGGCAAGGACCCCGAGCGAATCGATCTCCCACTCGAGCCCTTGTGCTTCCTCCCAGAACGGCGGCGGCGTCCAGGGACGGAACGGATCGCGATCGAGACCGAGCGCCAGGTCGTGAGCGCGAAGCCCGGGAGGCCCCAGGCGCATGGCCAGGCCTTCGCGAGGCAATGCGGCCAGCTCGTCGAGGATCCGTATTCCCCACCGGCCGAAGGTCGCGGCGAGGTCGGGAGCGAGGTCGAGCGCGGCTATAGAGACCTTCGCGAGGGTCGCCCGCTCGCGTCCGGTCGGGATGATCGTGACGGCTCCTGACCCGGTCGCCGCCGCCATCCGCGCCGCGGTGCGGCTCGCCGCGAGCCCGACACGCGGGACGAGCCCGATCGCTCGCACCTGATGCACGAGACGTCGTCCGATGGCAGCGGGGTCGCCGATGAGCCGATCGAGGCCGACCGTGTCGACGTATACGAGCCCCGCCCCGCCATCCTCGATTCTGGGCGAAACGGCCAGAGCCGCCTCGAGGAGAGCATGACGGGCCGACGCGACGTATTCCTCGACCCATGGTCGCGTCAGCAACATCGGGCAGCGGGTACGCGCTTCAGTCTCCGTCATGCCCGGACGCACGCCCTGCTCGCGGGCCGCGGCGTTCGCTTCGATGGTCGTCATGATCTTTGCGGCCGGGGCGCTGTTGCTACGGCCAGTCGGGACGCCTTCCGATCCGGTGTTCTGGTCGCCGACCCGAGCCCTGAGGATCGCCAGCGGACGCTCGCGGAGCGCGGGCTCGCATCGCTCGACGGCAGCCGCGTCGAAATGCTCGACCAGCACGCAGGCGAACCGGCTCACGCGCTCCACCAGCTCGACGGTGGCCGTTCGCGCTCTTCGCGGCGAGCGCGGAGCACTCGTGTGGTCGTCCGCACGCGCGCGAGGCGTGTCGGGGCCGGTCCCGGCCCGGCCCAGTCGATCCCTTCGCGGAGCGTCTCGACGGCCAGCGCCGCGCCCGATCCGGTGAGCCGGCGACGACCGACGATCAGCAACGCGACGTCGGTCCGTCGGACCGCGAACTTCAGCCGGAACGCCATGGTCGTCGGCAGGCGCGGTACCCGCTCGCCCAGGTCCAGCGCGACCAGCGCGAATCCCGGACAGCGCACGAGCATGTCGGCGGCGCGCAGCGCGATCTCGCGATTGCTTCCACAACGCACCCACAAAAGACGGCGCAGGTCGATCCCCGCTTGCGCCGCCGAGCCCGGGTCGAAGGTCTCCTCGGTGTCGACGAGGGCCGCCGTCTCGCCTCGGCCGACGACGTCACCGAGACATGCGAGAAGGTGGCTGGTGCGCCCCGACGACGGACCTCCGACGATCTCGGTGATCTCGCCTCGGGCCGGCGCCAGGCTCCCGTCCATGCAGAAAGGCTAATCATGTGACGAGTATCAGGCAAGGCTAAGATGTTGGGGGCGCGGACGAAAAACGCTACCAGATAGAGGGGTTCAGTCCCCGGAGCTCGCGATCGGCTAGAATGCGAGCCCAGGAGGAGCCTATGGAACTTCGCACCGTGAAAGCCGTCGTCACCGGAGGCGCCTCGGGACTCGGGCGCGCCACCGCCGAACGCCTCGTCGCGGCCGGGGCCACCGTCGCGTTGCTCGACCGTCCGGCCTCGCCGGGCGCGGAGACTGCCAAAGCCATAGGCCAGCGCGCGATCTTCACTCCCGCCGACGTGACGAACGCCGACGAGGTGGGCGCGGCCCTCCAGACCGCCGCAGACCGTCTCGGCGGCGTCAACGTCCTCGTCAATTGCGCCGGCATCGGCACGGCGATGAAGACCTTCGGCAAGTCGGGTCCGGCGAAGCTCGAAGAATTCACCCGCGTCATCCAGGTGAACCTGATCGGCACCTTCAACTGTATTCGCCTCACCGCCGCGCTCATGGCGAAGAACACTCCGGGAGTCGAGGGCGAGCGGGGCGTCGTGATCAACACGGCCTCGGTCGCCGCGTTCGACGGCCAGATCGGCCAAGCCGCCTACTCGGCCTCGAAGGGCGGCATCGTCGGCATGACGCTCCCGGTCGCGCGCGATCTCGCCGAGCTCGGGATCCGCGTCGTCACGATCGCGCCGGGGATCTTCGACACGCCGCTGCTCGCGACCCTGCCCGATCCGATTCGCGTCTCGCTCGGCAAGCAGGTGCCGTTTCCGCAGCGTCTGGGCCGGCCCGTCGAATTCGCGGCGCTCGCGCTCCATATCATCGAGAACTCGATGCTGAACGGCGAGACGATCCGGCTCGACGGCGCGATCCGGATGCAACCCCGATAGTGCGAGCCGCAGGGCGTCACGGGGCTGGGGCCCCGCCGACCGAGGCGAGCGATCCTGATCCAGTCCGAGCCGCAGGGCGTCGCGGGGCTGGGGCCCCGCCGACCGAGGCGAGCGATCCCGAAGCCGTGAGCGTCGTCGCGACGCCGGAGCCGCCCGCGGCGAGACGCGCTCCGCTCCGTGTGATCAAGCGACCGCGGATCGTCTACAGAGGGTGGTCGCGTCTCTCAGGACGCATCCGCGTCGTCGACCGCGGCCCCGACCGCCAGCTGATGGTCCACGGCGAGATTCTCTCGGTCTATCCGCTCGATGGGAACTGGACGCGCGTGCGCCGCGAGTACTGGTGGAAGGCGCTCGCGTTCGTCCAGCTGCCGCGGCGCCCGTCGGCGCTCCTCGTCGGCCTCGGCGGCGGCACGCAGATTCACCTGCTGCACCGGCTGGCCGCGCCGCGGCAGATCACGGTGATCGAGCGCGATCCGGTGATCGTGCGCGTGGCCAGCGAATGGTTCGGGCTGGACCGGGTCGGCAAGCTCGAGATCGTCTGCGCCGACGCGGAGAGCGCCATCACGGGGCTCGAGCGGGCCGGACGACAGTTCGATTACGTGATGGAGGACGTCACCTACGCCGACGAGCCGGACGTGGCGCTCCCGAGGCTCCTGGCGATGGTTCCGCTGGTGACGCCGCGTGGATCGCTCGTGATCAACCGCCACCGGCACGGGGACCCGCGGCCGCTGGCGCGCACCTTACGCCTCTACTTCGCCGACGTCAGGCTTCGCCGCGTCAAGCGTACGGGCGAGAACACCCTGATCTGCTGCTCGCGCCCCTTGCTCAATCGCGCCGCAGGCGCTTGAACCGCAGCCGGTGCGGCCGCTCGGCCTCGGCGCCGAGTCGCTTGCGGCGATCGGCTTCGTAGTCGGCGTAGTTGCCCTCGGACCAGACCACTTTGCCTTCGTCCTCGAACGCCAGGATGTGCGTCGCGATCCGGTCCAGAAACCACCGATCGTGGCTGATCACCACGGCGCAGCCGGCGAAGTCGAGAAGCGCGTCTTCGAGCGCGCGCAGCGTGTCGACGTCGAGGTCGTTAGTAGGCTCGTCGAGCAAGAGAAGATTCGCGCCGCTCTTGAGCATCGTCGCCAGGTGTAGCCGGTTTCGCTCGCCTCCCGAAAGCTCCGAGACGCGCTTCTGCTGGTCGCTACCGCGGAAATTGAACGAGGCGACGTAGCTGCGCGACTGCACGGTCCGCCCGCCGAGCGTGATCGTGTCGGCGCCCCCGGAGATCTCCTCCCAAACGGTCCGTTTTGCGTCGAGGGCATCTCGGCTCTGGTCGACATAGGCGGGCTTCACCGTGTCGCCCACACGCAAGGCGCCGGCGTCGGGCTTCTCCTGGCCGACGATCATGCGGAAGAGCGTGGTCTTGCCCGCGCCGTTGGGGCCGATGACGCCGACGATGCCGCCGCGCGGCAGCTTGAACGAGAGGCCTTCGACCAGGACCCGGTCTCCGTATGCCTTCCGGACATCGTCGGCCTCGACGACGACGTCGCCGAGCCTCGGGCCGGGCGGAATCGCGATCTCGAGCGCCGAGGCGCGCTTGTCGAACGACTCGTTGAGCATGGCGTCGTAAGCCTGAAGACGCGCCTTGCTCTTGGCCTGGCGGGCGCGCGGCGCCATCTGGACCCACTCGAGCTCGCGGGCCAGCGTGCGCTGGCGCGAGAGATCGGCCTTTTCCTCCTGCTCCAGGCGCTCGCGCTTCTGCTCGAGCCAGGACGAATAGTTACCTTCCCACGGGATTCCGTGGCCGCGATCGAGCTCGAGGATCCAGCCCGCCACGTTGTCGAGGAAATAGCGATCGTGGGTGATCGCGACGACCGTCCCGGGATATTCCTTCAGGAAGCGCTCGAGCCACGCCACCGACTCGGCGTCCAGATGGTTCGTCGGCTCGTCGAGCAGCAACATGTCGGGGCGCGCGAGGAGGAGCCGGCAGAGGGCGACACGCCGCCGCTCGCCGCCCGAGATCTTGCCCACCTCCATGTCGCCGGGCGGAACCCGGAGCGCGTCCATCGCGAGCTCGACGGTGCGGTCGAGGTCCCAGGCATTCACGGCGTCGATACGGTCTTGCAGCCGCGCCTGCTCGTCGAGCAGTTTCTCCATCTCTTCGGCTTCGATCGGCTCACCGAGCTTCGCGCTGACCTCCTCGAACCGCGCGAGCAACGCCCGGACCTCGGCGACGCCTTCCTCGACGTTGCCGCGGACGTCCTTGGCGGGATCGAGCTGGGGCTCCTGCGGGAGATAACCGATCCGAAGGCCCGCGGCGGGAAACGCCTCGCCGAGGAAGTCGCGGTCGACGCCGGCCATGATGCGAAGCAAGGTGGACTTTCCGGCGCCGTTGGCGCCCAGCACACCGATCTTCGCCCCGTGGAAAAACGAGAGCCAGATTCCCCGGAGGATCTCCCGTTTGGGTGGGACGACCTTCCGGAGATCCTTCATGACGAACGCGTATTCGCCGGCCATATCTCTCTCAGAGCCCCGTGGAAGTGAGGCGACGGTGCTCGGGCATCATGCAGCGATCCTGGACCACGCGAATCCCGGCGCGCGCGAGCTTCTCCGCGGCCTCGTCGTTCCGGATGCCGAGCTGGAACCAGACCGTTTTCGGTCGCCATGGCAGGGCCAGGATCTCGTCGGCGTGGCCGGGCAGATATTCGGGACGGCGGAAGATCTCGATCACGTCGGCCGGCTCGGCGAGGTCGCGGAGGGCCGCGACGGTCTCCGCATCGTGCAGGGGGCGACCCGCGAACTGGGGATTGACCGGCCGGATCCGGTAGCCGCGCGAATGCAGATATGCCGGAACGTAATACGCGGGCTCGGACGCGCTGATCTTGGCGCCGAGCACCGCCACCGTCTTGGACTCGCGGAAGATCGCGAAGAGGCCGTCGTCGTCGTCGACGAGCAAGGCACGCCAGTCACTCATTGGAGATTCACCTTCTCACGGCGCGGCAAGCGCGGCAACGATCTCTGAGCCGAAGGTCTCGGCGCGCCAGCGGCGTACCCCATCGAGCGAGGCCAGCGCGCCCGTATCGCGAGGCGCCGCGAGCGCGACCGTGGTGATCAGCCGATTGGGCAGGAGCAATCCGGGCTCGAGCGCGAAGCGCGGCGCCGCCTCCGTCCGCCACTGACGAAGCGCCTCGATACGGCGGGCCGCGATGCCCGGGATCCGCAGGCGCGGTGAGCGTTCGAGCGTGGGCAGGGCGGCGTCTGGAATCGCGCGAGCGCGGTCCACGGCCGCCAGGACCGCCTCGCCCCACCGCGCGATCACCCTGGGCGTGCATCCCGGAATCGAGGCCAGCGCGGCGAGGTCGTCCGGCGGCGTTTGGGCCAAGCGTACGAGCGTCTCTTCAGCGAGGATCTTGAACGGCGGGCGGTCCGCCGTGCGCGCGAGATGCTCGCGGAGCTCGTGGAGCTCGCGCAGGATCGCGAGATTGCGTGCCGGAAGATCGCGGGCCCCCTTGAGCCGCGCGAACGCGTTGGGGTCCACGACTCGCTCGACGGCGGGCTGGGCGGCGAGCGCCGCGCATTCCTCCTCGACCCATGCCAGCCGCCCTATCCCCTCGAGCTCCTCGGTGAGCCGGCGCTTGAGCGCGAAGAGATGCAGCACGTCGGACTCCGCGTAACGGCGCTGAGCTTCGGAGAGCGGACGGCGCGACCAGTCATCGCGCTGCCGCGAGGGTGGTAGCTCGACGCCGAGATAGGTCCCGAGCAGCACGTCGAGGCCGAGCGCCTTGGCGCCGAGGAAGCGAGCCGCGATCGAGGTGTCGAAGAGCGCCGCGAACCCGAACCCCCGGCGCTTGAGCTGGACCAGGTCGTTGTCACCGGCGTGCAGGACCGTGACGACGGACGGCGCCGAGAAGACCGACGCGAGCGGCCCCAGGTCGCTGAGCGCGATGGGGTCGACCAGCCAGACGTCGCCCGACGCCACCGCCAGCTGGATCAGCGAGAGGCGCTCCGGATAGTGATGGAGACTGTCGCCCTCCGTGTCGAGAGCGACCTCGCCGGGCGCCGCGAGGCGCTGCGAGACCTCGGTGAGGTCGGGAACGGTCTCGACCCAGTGGGACCCGTTCGTGGCGATGGGCCGGGTCCCGGTCAGGCCTTCGTCTCGAGGACGGCCTGCTCGAGGCGCTCGTGTCGACGACGGAGTGCCTCGAGACCCTCCTCGTGGGTGATCACGTAGAGGCGGTTGGCGCGGATCGCCGACAGCACCATCTCGGCGACGACCGCCGGCGCGAGCGTACGTCCCATCAGCTCGACCGGCTCGACAGCGCTCGGCGCATCGTTCGTGAGGTCGGCCGGCCGATTGCGCGCGCTCTCGCGGATCTGAGTCGCCACGCCCATCGGGCACAGCACCGAGACGCCGATCTGGTAAGGCCTGAGGTCCTTCGCCAGGGTCTCGGAGAGGCCGACGACCGCGTACTTCGAAGTGTTGTAGACGCCCAGGCCGCGCGTCGCGACGAGGCCGGCCATCGACGCTGTGTTGACGATGTGACCGGGCTCCTTCGACGCGATCATCCTCGGCACGAACGCTTCGACGCCGTGGATCACGCCCCAGAGATTGACGCCGAGCACCCACTGCCAATCGCGGTGCGTAGCGGACTCGAGGCCGCCCCACAGGGCAACACCGGCGTTGTTGCAGAGCACGCTCACCTTGCCGAAGGCCTCGAAAGCGGCGGCCGCCAGCGCCTGGACCGACGAGAGATCGGTCACGTCGGTCGGGACACCCAGCGCCTCCCCTCCCCGGGCCTTGATCGAGTCGACGACCGCGGCGAGCGCGCGCGCGTCGATGTCGGCGACGACGACCTTCGCGCGCTCGCGGGCGAAGCGCTCCGCCATGGCGCGACCGATCCCGCTGGCCCCGCCGGTCACGACGGCAACACCGCCGCGGAGCTCGGTCATCGTGCGTCCAACGAACCGATCGTTCCCTCTCCTATCGAGCGCTCACGACGGTGGCCCATCGAGCATCGGTCCGAGCACCGCCGCCAGCTGGTCGGCTCCGGCCGGCGTGCGCAGCGCCCCTGCGGCGCCCAGCGCCTCGGCCCTCATGAGGGTATCCGGGCTCATCGCGCGGGTCAACGCGACCACCGGCACGTTGACGGGCGCGCCATTCCGACACAGGCGCTCGACGGCGGGCAGGCTCGCGAGCACGACACTCGCGTTCTCCTGCGCGAGGATTCCGGGCGCGATGTCGCCCGGGCCCGCGACGACCCGCGCCCGTGGGAAGAGCCTGTACAGGGTCTCGACAAGCGCCTTCCGCGTCGCGGAGTCGTCGTCGAGGACGAGGATCACCGGCATCGCGCCGAGTGTACCCCACCGACCGAGGGACCGCGGCGCCGCATGGTAGGATGCCTGAGCATTCGCGGAGGATGTCGATGACGAAAGAGATCTCGATCGTCCACCACGCCGACCGGCGTACCGACGTGATGATGCCCTACGCGCCCGGAATCGTCGTGCGCCGCGGCCAGCTCGTGTTTCTCTCGGGAGTGACCGCGGCCGCGGTCTATCACAGCCATCCTCATCGCGAGGAGGAGTTCGACCTGCCCTCGACGATGCGCGAGCAGGCCGTGCTCACGATGGAGAACCTCAAGAAGACGCTCGAGGCGGCCGGCTGTACCTTCGCGGATCTCGTCTCGGCCACGCGCTTCTTGACCGACGTCGCCGAGCAGGACGATCTGAACCGGGTGTGGGCCGCGTATCTCGGTGGCCACCTGCCGACGACGACGACGGTCGAGGTGTCGCGCCTGGCGACCCACGCGCGGTGCAAGCTCGAGATCAGCGCGATCGCCGTGGTCGACGAGGGCAACGGCTGATGGCGCCCCTCGGCTTCGTCGGGCTCGGCACGATGGGGGGCCGCATGGCGAAGCGGCTCCTCGCCGCCGGGCGCCAGGTCGTCGGCTACAACCGGACACCGGAGAAGGCTCGCGACCTGGTCGCGGCCGGTCTCGTGCTCGAGAAGTCTCCGCGCGCCGTCGCCGAGGCCTCCGACGCGGTGTTCAGCATGGTCACGGACAGCACCGCGCTGCGCGCGATCGCGCTCGGACCCGACGGCGTGATCGCAGGGCTCCGGCCGGGCGCCGTCTGGGCCGAGATGAGCACGGTGAGCCCCGACGTGACGCGCGAGCTGGGCCGAGCGGTCGCCGAGCGCGGCGCCGCTTTGATCGACGCGCCGGTGTCCGGGAGCCCGGTGACGCTCGACGCGGGCCAGCTCTCGTTCATGGTCGGCGGCGACCCGGCGGCGCTCGAGAAGGTCCGCGGCGATCTCATGGCGATCGGGCCGACGATCACCCACGTCGGCGAGCTCGGACTGGCGGTGACGATGAAGATCGCGACGAATCTGGGGCTGGCCGTGCAGATGCTCGCGTTCAGCGAGGCGGTCGCGCTCGCCGAGAAGGCCGGGATCGTCCGCGAGCGTGCCGTCGAGGTGCTGCTGAAGTCGGTCATCGCCTCGCCGATGGTCAAGTACCGCGGGCCGTTCGTCCTCGGCATGCCGGCGGAAGCCCTGTTCAACGTGGACATGATCCAGAAGGACCTCGGCCTGGCCCTCGAGATGGGACGAGCGCTCGGGGTTCCGCTGCCGAGCGTCGCGCTCACCGACGAGCTCATGACGGCTGCGCGCGGGCTCGACCTGGCCGGCTACGACTTCGCCGTGGTCTTCGACGTGATCGCGCGAATGAGCGGGCTGCGCCCGAGCGTCAAGAACCCGCGCTGACCCCCAACGCCGCCGGCGCGCCGCGGGGCTCCACGCGACGACCGTTCAGCGCGGAGTGAGCGTGGCCCGACCTGAAGCGGTGTCCACGCTGAGCGTGAAGGCGTCGAGCACGTCGCGACCGAGGAGCCCATCGACCGCGTCCGACCCGCGAAACGTGGACGGCAGCGGATGGGCGACGACGACGATCGGCCCGATCCGCGCTCCCGCCACGTCGAGGAGCGGCAGCGTCACGAGCGTCGCCGTCGAGGTGCCCGTGACCCCGATGACCTGGACCGATCGCCCCGCCCCTCCCGCGAGCCCCGCGCGCTCGATCACCTCGGGTGAGATGACGGTGCGGTCGGCGCCCGTGTCCACGATCAAGGTAAGCGCGACCCCGTTGAGGCGGGCCTCGACGGTGATCGGCGCCCCGGGTGAAACCTTGAGCGCCACGGGCTCGTTCGCGGTCGGTGGCGGGATCGGGCGCGCCTGGGGCGTGTTCAGGGGCGTCGCCGTGTCGCGGAACGTGGGCGGGATCGAGGCCAGATCGGCGGTGTAATGGACGGTGCCCTCGGCATCGGTCCAGCGATAGAGGTCGCCGGCGGCGGGTGCGGCGAGGCAGCAACAGCCAGCCAGGACGATGAGCGCGAGTCCCGCGCGTCGCGTGGCAGCCCCCTGGTGACCTACCGGACCACTTTTTTCGCTCGGAGCGAGGCGATCGCCTCGGGCGAGTAGCCGCACTCGGCCAGGACTTCGTCGGTGTGCTCGCCCTGAAGCGGGGCGGGCCTGCGAACGCCCGGGCGCATCCGCGAGTACTTGGTCGGCGTCCCGATCACCGGGATCTCGCCGAGCTTGGGATGGAGAACCCGCTCGATCATCTCGCGCGCCGCGGTCTGCGGATCGCTCATGACCTGCTCGACCGTATTCACCGGCGTCGCCGGAACCCCACCCTCCTCGAGGAGCTTCAGCAGCGGCTCACGATCGTACTTGCCGATCGCGTCGGAGACCGACGCCTCCAGCTCGTCGCGATGACGCACGCGTCCGAGGTTCGTGGCGAACTTGTCGTCTCGGAGCGAGGCGATGTCGAGCGCGGCGACCAGCCGCTGCCAGAACCGGTCGTTGGCCCCGGCGATGAACACCCACTGGCCGTCGCGGCAGCGGAAGTTGCGATAGGGCGCGAGCGAGGGATGGGATGAGCCCAGGGCCTTGGGGACGTTGCCGGTGAGGAGAAATCCCTCCGCGTGATAGTTCAGCAAGGTCACCGCGGTCTCCAGCAGCGAGCCGTCGACGCGCTGGCCGAGGCCGGTCTTCGCCCGATAGAGGAGCGCGTTGCAGATGCCGAGCGCGGAGAAGATTCCGGTCGTCAGGTCGAGGAACGAGACGCCGGCCCGGACCGGCGGGCCGTTGGGCTCTCCCGTGATCGACATGATTCCGCTGAACGCCTGCATGAGAGCCTCGTACCCCGCGCCGTCCTTCCGCGGTCCCGTCCGGCCGAACGCGGAGATGGAGCAGTAGATGAGGCCGGGGTTGATCACCGACAGGGCGTCGTAGCCGAGGCCGAAGCTCTCCATGGTGCCCGTCCGGAAATTCTCGATGAGGACGTCGGCGCCCTTGACGAGATTCCGGAGGATGTCGGCTCCTTCCGGGGCCTTCAGATCGAGCGTGAGATCCCGCTTGTTGCGGTTGATGACGAGATACGCCGCCGACTCCCCGCCCTTGTGCGGCGGCCAGGTCCGCGACTCGTCGCCCGAGCCGGTGTCTTCCACCTTGATGACGTCGGCCCCCATGTCGGCCAGCAGCATGCCGCAGAAGGGCCCCGCGAGGACACGCGAGAGATCGATGATGCGGACACCGTCGAGCGAGAGGGCTCTCGTGACCATGTGCGCTACTATAACGCTATGTCGCGACTCCGCGAGGCGCTGACGAAGCGGATGCTCGTCCTGGACGGGGCGATGGGCACGATGATCCAGGCCGCCGGTCTCGGCGCTCAGGACTTCGGCGGCGCCCAGTACGACGGCTGCAACGAGTACCTGAACGTGACGCGGCCCGACGTCATCCGCGACGTCCACGCCGCCTATCTCGACGCCGGCGCCGATCTCATCTCGACCAACACCTTCGGCTGCGCACCCTACGTGCTCGCCGAGTACGCGCTGGCCGAGCGCGCTCACGAGATCACGCTGGCCGCCGCGCGTCTCGCGCGCGAGGTCGCCGGGGAGCGCTTCGTCGTCGGCGCGATGGGGCCGTCGACCCGATCCATCAGCGTCACCCGCAACGTGACCTTCGATCAGGTCCGCGACGCGTACGCGCTGCAGGCGGCGGCGCTCATCACCGGCGGCGTGGACGCGCTGCTCCTCGAGACCGTCCAGGACACCCTGAACGTCAAGGCCGCCGCGCTCGGCGTCCGCGCCGCGATGCGCGAGGCCGGCGTCGCGCTGCCGCTGATGATCAGCATCACGATCGAGCCGATGGGGACGATGCTCGCGGGCCAGGGCGTCGAGGCGCTCTACGTGGCGCTCGAGCACCTCGAGCTCTTCTCGATCGGGCTCAACTGCGCCACCGGCCCCGAGTTCATGACCGACCACCTGCGCTCGCTGGCGACCCTGTCCACCCGCTTCGTGAGCGTCTACCCCAACGCCGGGCTCCCCGACGAGCGCGGCCAGTACGCCGAAACCCCCGCGAGCCTCGCCTTCAAGATGACCCGTTTCGTCGACGAGGGCTGGGTGAACTTCGTCGGCGGTTGCTGCGGAACGACGCCGGCCCACATCCGCGCATTGAAGACGCTGGTGAGCGGTCGCTCCCCGCGCGTTCCAGCGGCGCACGAGGCCCAGGCGGTCAGCGGCATCGAGGTGTTCTATCCGGCCGACGACAACCGTCCGTTGTTCGTGGGCGAACGCACGAACGTGATCGGCTCGCGGCGTTTCAAGGAGCTGGTC